>Ga0114969_10000407_pt1 | contig 36732 bp, 37 predicted proteins | sample M_130807_MF_Meta_FD_87316 | JGI IMG/M metagenome (GOLD analysis project Ga0114969, IMG submission 87316) | Freshwater microbial communities from Lake Montjoie, Canada to study carbon cycling - M_130807_MF_MetaG | ecosystem: Environmental > Aquatic > Freshwater > Lake | place: Lake Montjoie...
CTTTTTCCTCCGCTTCCGCTTCTGATAACGCCTCCGCCTCCGCCTCCGCCTCCTCCTTCCGCCACATTGTCGACTTGTTGTTGTACGGTAAAGGTTTCAACTTGTACTTCCTTGCTAAGTTGCGATTCCATTTCGTTGAGAAGTGCTTCTTTACCATACAATGCTTGAGCTTTTAGTCTAAAGAACGTATAATCGTCATAATCCTTATATTTATAAGCTTCGATTGCAGAACTGACGAGTGATGGTAATGTTAAATCTTCTTCAAGAGGCGCGATACGCTTAAAAAAACGTAATCTTCCTCCTTTCAGATTCAGAGATCGTGTTTTCTTAATGTTTTTTCGGGTTACTTTCCCTTTTTTTGGGGAGCGTTTCGAAACAGAAAAGGAACGCGTCATTTGTTTTTTATTTGTTCTACCCTCATAAAAAAGATCAAAAAAAATGCTTCAGTACAAAAAGTTATCAGGAAAGGCGATCGCTCCTCAGCAAGCTACCGAAAAAGCTGCAGGATACGATTTGTGCGCGGCTCATGATGCAATTGTTCCGATGAGGGGCAGATGTCTTGTAAAAACAGACATTGCAGTTTCTGTTCCTAAAGGAACGTATGGAAGAGTTGCGCCCCGTTCCGGATTAACATTAAAGAATGGAATCGATGTCGGTGCTGGAGTTATCGACGAAGATTATAGAGGCAATGTCGGTGTCATTCTGTTCAATCACAGTGACACTGATTTTGTTGTAAAGACAGGAGACAGAATTGCGCAACTAATTCTTGAAAAAATTGAACTTGTTCCAACTCAAGAAGTGTTTGAAATTGGAGATCTTGGGGAGACACAGAGAGGATCTCATGGTTTTGGAAGCACCGGTTTACAACAAAAACAAGAAGTAGAGGTATGCAAAAGTGAAAAAGATTGTGAATGCTGTTCGTGCATTGTGATGCGTCTTAAGCTTGCATACGATTCTGGGTGTTAGAACATGTTGACTCTTAAATGAAAAAATAAAGAAATAATGTCAGGATATCTTTATTGTTTTGAAAATGAATGCATGCCTGGTCTTCTGAAGATTGGATATACGGATCGCACGGTCGAAGAACGTTTAAAAGAAGCAAATGCGTCTGGAACATTTGGACCTCCATCCGATTACTCTGTTGTTTTTGCAAAGCTTGTTAATAATCCAAAGCAAAAAGAATCCATAATGCATACTTTGCTAAAAAAGTATAGAAAAAATCCCAAAAAGGAGTTCTTTGCCATAACAAAAGAGTATGTCAAATTATTATTTGATTTACTCGAGGGGGAATGGTGGATTGAAGAAGAATTAAATAAAGAAGAAGAAAACGATGTTATTAAGAGCAAACACATTCTTCATGAATTTTTGAATGATCATATATTTCCTGCTACGTCATCCCCCCCCAGCATCCCAATTACTACAAAACTTTTGCTTGAAGCATTTTCAAACTGGAAACTTTCAAAGAACTATACGTTTCAAATAAAGGGCGGGGTTCAATTACTTCAAAACTTCATTCGAGACACTTACGGACCGCCAACATCGAAGGGGTGGACACAAATTAGAATTATTGAAAATTCTTCTCATTCTCCTTTTCCTTCTCCTTCACCTCCTTAATTTCTCTTACCGTTACCATAGAAAAACTGTTATGAAACACTTTCCCTTTATCTGGTGCACATGTCATTATAAACAAAGCTAATGCCGACAAAACGTGCCACAATGAATGATGTAAAACATACGAAAAAGACGAAAAATCATCGCCTGAAATAATGTAGAAGTAAAGAGCAAGGGCAAACGTCTCGCAACTCAGCCAATAGTGCCATGTCTTTTGCTTCTTTGACAAGTAATGTGGAAGAAGAAGCAGGAGACTTATATTTGCAATTGTTCCATCAAGCCTTTGAAGAACCTTTTTGCTTGGAAAATAGTGATGCAATGCAGAAACGAAAAAAACAATAATTACTAAAGTTGCATACGGCTCATTTTTAAAAATCATGCATAGAGCAAGACCTAAGTAAGCTAAGTTTGTCACTTGAATTAAATCCATGCATGACTCAATGTCTTTCTTTCTTTGGCTTGCTTCGTATCCCAAAAACAAAAAAAAAATATTCTTTTTTTAAAACTCAACAAGGAGAAAAATATATGTAATCCAAGAAAAGAAAAAAATTAAAATGTCCGTTTTGCTTTCACTTCACCATGACATGCGAAGTGTTATTGAGGGTGGAATGTTAGAAAAAATTCCAGGAGCTGACATTAATGATCGTGTTGAAGTACTGGAATACGTTTCGACTCTTCCGTACTCAGAAAGAATTGCGCTTTTAATGGGTGGTATTCAAACTGGACTTACTTTAGATAACACGACATTAAGAGGTGGAGCTGATTGTGCAGAAAGTGAAGAAGTTGTTTCAGCACAAACCGCCATTGACGAGGCCAAAGAAAAAATTAAAAGTGCAGTTCTCGAAAACTCGAATGCACACGAAGAATTTGAAAAGGCTCAAGCAAGTTCAGAAGCACTCCAAGCAGAACGCGACAGACTGAATGAAGCAATCGTAGAAAAGACCAGAGAAATGAAAAATCTTGTTATGGCCGAACTTTTAAGCAATCAAAATCTTGCAAAAGCAAATAAAGAACTTGCCGCTGCAACGATAAGGAAGAGCGAAGAAGAAAAGAAATGTGAATTAGAAAAGGCGCAAGAAGTTTTAAGATTAGCTGAGGAAGAAAGGAGAAGGAGAGAAAGCGAAGCTGCTGAAGCTAAAGCAAAAGCCGAACGCGAAAGGGAAGAGGCTCAGGCTGCCGCTGAGCAAGCTCGCCAAGCCGCGATTGAAGAAGCGGAGAACGCAAGATTACGCGCAGTTGCCGAGGCTGATCGCTTGCGGCAGATTGCAGTAGACGAGGCTGCCGCAACTGCTGAACTTGCTTCCGAACAGGCTGATCAGGAAATGCAAGCTGCGAAAGAAGCTGAGGAGGCAACAAAGACTCTTGTCACTGCACAGCTTCAAGCTCAAGATCAAGATGAAGATGAAGAAGTTGCCGTTGTGGTGGATGGAGTTGTCGATACTTTACCCGCTGTGCCGATTGAATCCTGTCCTGCAGTTTCTGAAGATATTGAAACAATTCAGCTTGTTGCTTCGCAAAGCGCGGAAATTACTTCGCAGAGCGCGGAAATTACTTCGCAAAACGCAGAAATTGAAAGGCTTCGAAGTGAGCTGGAGGATACTAACAGGAAGACTGCTACACTTTCAGCGTGGACAGTTCAATGGAAAGATCGGTACAATGAACTTCAGAGATTAAAGGGCCTACCCGAGTTTCAAGAAGATCCAGTTACTTTGGAAGGGGGAAGCAGAGCTCGGGTCGATAAGGAGTTCAGATGGAGAATGAATGATCTTATCTTAAAGGAATCAACAGCTCTTAAAAACAAGTTGGAAGCAATGTACTCTCAAAAGCTTGAGGAACTCAAGGTTTACGTTTCCGCAATTCCAAATCTTACGGATTTACAAAAAGATGAAATCAATGCAATTTTTGAAGAGTATGAAAAGGAGACTCAGAAAGAAAACGCGTGGTTTCCACAAGTCAAATTATACGCGGGGTACATGAAACAATCTTTTGAAGATTTCTTGACCAACTCGGATGTGGATTTTTCCAACAATGCTGACGTTCTTCAAGGAGGAGACGGAGAAGGAGGTGTAGAAGGTGAAGGAGGTGAAGGCGGTGTAGGAAAAGGTGTAGGAGGAGGAGAAAGCGGAAACGAAATGGAAGAAAGAAGAAAGAGCAATGCTCTCTACGAACTCGAAAAGTGTTTGTCTCGTATACAAACATTCGCAGAAAGAAAAGCGAATCAAGTTGTCAAAAATTGTGCGGACTCGTATAATGCAAGGGTAGCAAAGTACGACGGTGGTAATTAATAATAGATTTCACATCTTTTCCAAAATTAAGAAAAAAACAAACACTTATTCTCGCCCTATGTAATCAATTTAATCGGTGATAAAGGAAAAAACAAAAACACATGAATACGATGGGCGACAATGAAGCTTACTTACCTCCCGAAATGCCACCCATGCCCTCGAGTTTGGATCCAAATGCTAAAGGAGGATGTCCACCATGCCAGTACCCTCCGATGCAAATGGGCGGGATGGGCGGAATGGGCGGGATGGGCCCAATGATGATGTACCCTTCGTATCATAATCACAAGTCAAGGAGGCATAAGTCGGAAAGGGATAAGGGAGGAGAGGCGCGGACAACTTTTTTTATCATGCTTGTTTCGGCTGCGTTTTTTGCAACAGGAATATGGTTTTCAATAAGACTTCCAAGCTACGCGCCCGGTGGATCGAGGGAAGATGCAAAAACATTTACGTTTGTGCAGATTCTTTCAACATCATTAATAAGTGCTGGAGTCTTATTGCTCGTCATTGCATGGTTTACTGGAAAATAAAGAAAATACAAAATAGAAAAAATGGATTCTTCTAAAATTGCGTTTGAGATCTTGAAAGCCAATTCGAAACGTAAAATAAACTGGGTTATTTTTCTTGCTGGTTTAGTAATATTCATTATTTCCTACAATTACCTAAAGAAGGCAAATTCCAGTATGTTAAACTCCGTAAGTTCATCAAATCCTTTCGGAGTCTCATATGCAGAAGCATACAATTCAAAACAGCTCGATACGATCCGCGATGTTCCGAATGCGAGGCGACTTGCTCCCTTTACTCCATCGACAACACCTGTCAATACTCGAAAGTTTTTGGGAGTTTCGTTTAATCAAAGTACTATTGATTTTAATTATTCGTATATACTGAATAATGGGGTCGACATTTTTACGGGGTCTAATACTGTTTTAATACCAACGAATACCTTTTCTGGCTATCGAGTTCAATATCGATGTTTTCCAGCAGACGTGTATGCAGATTATGCATCCAGTTTTAATCCACAATTATTTTTTCAAAAAGAACCAGATCAAGATATTACTGCAGTTGCTGTTTTTTCACCCTATAATATTGATGACATTTATATTCTTGACAATGAAGTCGAGAATGTAGCCGGTATCTTAGTGTATACTGATTATGATATTGTTTTCGATGGAGTTCCATGTAAGCCAAATTTTCTCTTTACTGCAGCTCCGTTTGGTCCGTACCCAAACACTGGACCTTTGATTGAACCTAATAGTTCGATGGGTCCAAGTACAGCAACGATTCACGCTACACAATGGTACTCAAATCCCGTTGATGATACACGTTTTGAACCTGCCCTTGCAAGCGGTGTACCGAATCCAGATGCTGGTCAAGAATTAGTTTTTCGGAACGGAAACTTGTCACAAATTTCATATTTGGCTTTGAACCAGGTCCACATCGTTACAAATGAGTATTTCTATTCTACTTCTGGGTATCCAAGTCTTTTTCAAGCAGAATTGCCAGCACTCGTTAATAAAATATCAATTCCAATGGGAAGTAGTGTTCCCCCGGAATTTCGCGCCTACTTTTTAAGAGATCCTGAAAATTTGATTGATGGAACGTGTATAAGTTTGATAGGTGTAAACGTGCAGTCGTCTTCTTTACATCCAAATGATATATCTACAAATAGAAACACGTGGATTGTATTGAACGGAAAATGGACTATATTGCCACAGTTTGTGTTTTTTGATTCTTCCAAAAACGAGAATCCACTTGTTCTTTATGTTCTGAGCAATGGAGCGCAAATGCCAATTTCACTCGCAAATCTTTCGAACCGGTGGATTGTGTTGAGTACAAGGCTCACAACATTTCCTATGCCAACAGAACCCAGCATGGCGTATTTAAACACGAATTTAGGTATTCCGTTAAATGCCTTTGGTCGTCAAGGAATTACAATTATGTCATCGTCTCTTTTGTTTGGAACTACAATGCCGTACAGAACAATTTTGTCGGCAAAGGGAGAAACTGGAGCCTATTACTGGGTTGTCTTATACGCATCGTGGGTCGCTGGATTTGTTGGTCAAGCATATATAACTGATAAGATTCCTACTTCTCCTTACATTTTTGAATTCAATTATGACGTTGCCGACATGTATTACATTTTTCAAGGAGGAGGAATTGATCTAAATAAAACATTTATATATATAATGTTTGGAGGTCAACCTACTTTATATCTTGCTCCCTTTCCTGACAATTTTACAGAATATAGTTTTATACTCGTTGTCATTGGTAGTCCATCAATCCCCACAAATATTCAAATAAAAACTAATGAAGGAGACAATGTTAAATTACTGCAAGCTCCAATTATGGATTCCGCAGATCAAATTGGGTTTCCGGGATTATTAAACGCTCCTCAAAAATGGCCAGAATCCTCTGTTTCATATCTAATTCACGTTTTGGAAAACGAGACTGTAAACGTTTCGCCTCCGTTTGGATACAGCAAATCAATGCTTCAATCTTTTGAAGACTTGTAAGCTTAGGTAAGGCAAGATAAAAAAATGATGGAAGTGTATGCGTTTCTCACAGTGCTCGTCCTATTAACAATCTTTAACTTTTCATATGTCGCAAATTGTGGAGTTCTCGTTCCCAAATTCTTCTGGGACAAAGCGTCTATAATAAATGATAAAAATGCCTTTACGCACCCGCATTACCTTTTAAACTCAAAAAGATCCGAAAAGGATCCGTTAAACATTGCCGATTTTCGGTTCGAGCCGTTTTATACTGAAAACGATGCGCAAAAAATTGCTGACCGCGTCATGGCGCAAAAGCACTTGTGGGAGCGTCGAAACATTGCCATGTCAACCTTGGGAACGAGCTCGTATGTGGACGGATCAGACTCCAAAACGTACCAGCAAAAATCTGCTGAATCGAATCCGCGAATGATGGAATTGTTCGGCGACGTTGAGGATCGCATTCTCAAGTATTTTCAGTTTAGAGCGCCTGGAGCGACCATCAAGTTTAGGGACTATGCTGCCCTGCCTGGCTTCCACATTTTCGAGTGCAACAAGTTATTTTCAAGTCCAGTTGCGTCAGTGCATCGGGATCTACAATTCCAACGATTAGAATATGCAAAGAACGAAAAAATTGACTTAAAGAATACATTAAGTTTTACTGTCGCTCTTCAACTTCCTAAGACTGGATCGGGTCTTTACATGATTGATCTTCCTCCCATCCCAGACGTTATACAACTTTTGATTCCACGCCCCTTAATTACCGCCTTTGCGGAAAAGACCAAGGTTGAGTACAAGGTCGGATATATTGTGTGCCACAACGGCCAACACACTCACATGATTGCGCCGAGCGCGTGGGACGGCGAAGACAGTTATCGCATTACGATTCAGGGGCACGGAGTTTACGATTGGGAAAAGAAAACGTGGTACATGTATTGGTAAAAAATTGTACAAAATATTTCCTTCTTCCTTCTTTCCTTACTAAATAAAATAAAAACTAATTCTTCTTTCTTTTCTTTCTTTTTCTAATTCATCAAAAAAAAAATGACTTCAAGATCAAGATCAACTGTACGGATGGGATCTCGCAGCATGAGCAGATCTGCTCGTCCGCTCGCGCGCATTCAAAGAAAGCTGAAACCGTGCAAGTCATACCAGAGACGCACGACGAGCGGGCATTGTGTCAATGTAGAGAACCTGTGGAAAACTGAAATTGTCGGTCGTAAGGGAGTTGGGAAAATGTTGAAAAGTGGTCGCAGATCAATGGGTAAGATTCACCGCAGAATACCTTGCACGGGTGACGAGGTTCGCATGCCCAGCGGTCAGTGCGCCAAGAAAAGCAGAGGAAGCCGTCGTCCTCTTGGACAGGGTAAGAATAAAATGGTACCTTGCAAGTCAAATCAGCACAGAAGCGCAAGCACGCACCGCTGCGTCAATAACAGGACGAACTCGCCGCGCTCTCCCCGCGTCGCATATTAAAGCAAAAAATTTAGAGAAAGTAAGAAGTGTAGTAGAGTGAAAACAAAAATATATGCCTATATATACTAAATCCGTGTTTCTAAAATAATACATGATACAAAATGAAAAAGTAGTATACGTGTAATGATTAATTTATAGTCTTGTCCGAGTGGTTAAGGAGGCGGTCTCAAGTTCCGCTGCAGAAATGCGCGAGGGTTCGAATCCCTTAGACTATATATCTTTTACGCGAATAGTTCAGCGGTAGAATGAGGGTCTTCCACACCCTTGACTCGGGTTCGACTCCCGGTTCGCGTATTCATTTTTTTTGTCGGTGTAATAAATAAAAAAAAACAAAATGTTGTTCTTAACAGATTATAAATTTAATGCTGCGGAAAAAAAAATTTCTTTGACATTTAGACCTCAAGAAAATACATTATATGGACCTGAGCAAGAATATGGACCTATGAATCAATATGGACCTATGAATCAATCTGCTGATGAAGAAACTCGTTTTCCCAATTACCTACCAGTTGGAAGGGGCCCTGGAACATCTGCCTTCACTGCACAAGAGCAATCAAGCCAATTTCCGGGATTGTTTTCAGGAGGAACAAGAAAGATTAACAATCAAGAAGACATTATATTCAATTTTGAAAACATAACAGAAGTTCAGAATAATGAAACTTTTTACTCTTTTCAAGCAGGTAATGATTCTTTGATGATTTCAGAGAATCGTATTTCTATATTTTCCAACAACATAAAATTACACTTTAATATTGAAATTCCGGACAATAAGATGTTCATAGATGCAATTGAAAATTTTAAGGAGGATGTTAAAACTCAGTTTTCTCCGCAATCCGATGCTCTTTTTAAGAGCGCAGCAAAGAGAGCTGACTATTCGTTTAATTCGGGTGGATTCTTAAACTTGTTTACAGGAGGTGCAAAAGGTTTGAAAAAGTGCAAATCCTACCAGAGACGCAGCCGGCGTACAGGTCACTGCGTGGGTCAAAAAAAGAGAAAATCAAAGTCGCGCTCCAGATCGCGATCGCGCCGCATGTGAAATATAAGAAAAGAAAGTGAATTGTTAAAACTTAATAAAAAAAATAACCTTACATTACATACCCCACCCTAAACACCCCTAAACAAACAAAACAAATAAAAATGAATTTGAGCACAACAATATGGGGACCGTCCATGTGGCGAGTGTTACACAGTCTTTCCTTCTCTATTTCAGACAGCAGTAGAGAAAAGGATCGAAAGAATTTTCTAGACTTTTTAGAGTCTCTTCGAACACTTTTGCCGTGCGAAGACTGCAGACTGCATTTTGCCGAGTACTTGGACGAGCACAATCCCACAAAGGCTGAGAACTTGGCAGTGTGGACATTTGACTTTCACAATGCCGTGAATGAAAGGCTTGGAAAACCACAGTTTTCGTTTGAAGATGTCTCTAAAGTGTATGAGAGTTCAAATGCACATTGCGATATGAAGTGCTCTGGTTTACGAAAGACAAGGCAAGAAACGATGGACTTTGGTATGCTTGCTTTACTTATTGTCATCTTGTGCGTGTCTACAAGTCTTGTCTTTTTAATGAGAACGAAAACAAAATAAGAAAAAGAAACAAAAACATTTTGTTGTAAAGACAGGAGAAAGAATTGCGCAATGGATCGTCAGGCTTTAGATACTGGCATAATAAAAGAACTTCCACAAGAAATTCAAACAAAATGGTTTGACGCTCCTAACAACGGACTCTTTGGGCGCATGGGAGTCAATGGAGAAGGCTCTTGCTTTTTTCACTCAGTTCTTACGATACTAAACCCTCACGATTTTATTAACTTGTCTGAAAAGGAGCAAATCGAAATTGCAAACAATTTTCGATGCAAATTTAGCAAACAATTTTCTTTAAATGATTTTCACATTCTTACGCAAAGAACAGAGGAGAAGGGCGAGCCGATTAAACTTCGGGGTAAAGGCAGTGTTGAAGAACTTGAGAAGCAACGTTTGAAGAAACTCGAAAAGGAGTACAAAAAGGCCCAGAAAGCCTTTTGTGAACCCAAAGTATGGGCAGATGAGACGAATATAAGAATTGTGTCTAAACTGCTTAACTTAAACCTCGTTTTCGTCGACTTTTCAAAAAAGAGTCACGTCTACTGCACGATGCACGGCGACGAAGCCTTGAAAAATATGGAGGAGTGCGATCCTTTGCACGACCTCCAAAAAACCGGAATCATTGCGTGGATCGACCGTTCGCATTTTGAGCCTATTGTTCGCATCGACTCTTCAAAAACAGGCGAAATCACAACCTTGTTTGATCCCAGCATTGAAAAAGATGCCTCATTCTTACTACATTTTATGACAACATACAAGAAGGAATGCAACTTATAACGATTCAATTTCACACTTTTCGCCATAATGTTCACGTGCTACGTAACGCTTTTTGGCCTTTCCTTCTATTGCTTTTTCTTTTTCAACAGACTTCCAACCGTTTGTCGAAGACAGTTTGACTACATCCGGTTTGTGTTTTTCAAGATAGTCTGATGCATCGTCTCGAGTACAAAAAACTACATTTAAATACCCGCAATGCTTGTATGTTTTCTTTTCCTGTTGGTATTCTTGCAATTCAAGAACAAACGGCATTCTCTTTTCTCTTTTTATATTATGAAATTGCTTTGCATATATAGAATTGTTGTGAATGAGGAAGAATTTGTTCTAGTTCATTCCGTCCTTGTAGAAGTCGAAAAAAAAGACGGCGTCGTTTTTTTCTGTGTAACGAATGACGACAAAACTTCAAGAGTTTTTTCCTTATTTGTAATGATTTTAGACGAAGTAGAAGAAGGCGCTTCAATTCTATGTTTTCGTTCATTTGAAGAATTGCGCAAATTGGTGGAGGAGGCAAAAAAGGCAAAGGGAAAGGGAATGGATGAGGGAGCACAAAGGGCGCAAAGGGCACGACTCCTCTCAGCAGTCCTTTGTATTTTAGACTCCAAAAAAAAGGTATTGTTGCATCCTCCAACAATAACCACGGACACTGCAGAAAGTATAAACCGAAACATTATGATTTTTTGTTGTTTGTTTAAATTAATTTGATCATCTATCTCCCCTTAAGAACGGCCCAAAAAGCGCAGTTGACCCGATGAAGAGAGCTCCTGATGCTGCAACCAAGCTCGAAAATTTTGCCCTGTCTTCTCCCGCCCGAAAGTTCAAAAAGTCTGACTTTTTCATTCCGGATTCAGTAAATAACAGCTTCTCTGTCTCCAGCAAATCTCTTGATGACGTTTCTGCAGTGAAGTAGTACCATAAAAAGTAGAAGATTGGCAAAAGGGTAAGCCATAAAGGGAGGTATAAAGGTTTGGGGCCAGGGTCGCCTCTTTTTTCCCGATCTCTTTGCCCAATGTTAATGGCAATAAGAATGATAGAAACAACAAGACAAAATCCGAGAACCCAAATTACGTTAAGTTTTGCGCAGTTTTGTGCTACCGATTCTCCAAGTCCGCCGTCAATAAAATTTCGAAGCGGGATAGAACATTCCCCCCTCATCTTTTCTTTGTGTTTTTTTCTTATTCAAGGGACAAGAAAGTAAGAGAAAAAAGAAAAAGAAAAAGTGAATGACATCTTCATTTATTGAGGCGAACCCGGCCGACTCTGTAAAAAATGCACTAATCTTGTACTATCGACCGACATGTCCCGCATGCGTTCTTTGTGTACCTACTTTCAAGCAAGTTCCTGAAGCCTTGATGTCATCAGGTTTCGGAGACGTTTTGATCTACATGGTTAACACGGACACGATTGATGTATCGACAGCGATCGGAGGAAGGATCAAGACGGTTCCGAAAATTGTGTATGTGGGGCAGGATGGAAAGGTATATGTATATCCAACAACAGATCGAACAGTGCCTAAAATCGTTCAGTTTGTAAAAAACGCAAGGACAAATCCATCGCTCATTGGGGGTGGCGGATTCTTCGGATCGCTTGGTAATCTCATTAATGATTTATTTACAACTACAACCACCACAACATTATCTGGGGGATCAAGATCTAGAACTTTTAGGCGTAGGCGTGGGAGCATACAAAGAAGCAGGAGCAGAAGCAGGACTATCATAAGCAGGAGAAGAACTAACAAAAGCAGCAGGAGAAGAAATAACAAAAGCAAAAGCAGAAGAGAAAACAGCTTAAAAAGAAAGAGCCGAAGCAAAAAGAAAAAAAGTAGTAAATTAAAATTTCGCGGAGGCGCAACATTTACTGGCTATCCTCCGCCTCCCCGTATTACGACGACGACGCCTGAGACTATTGTTTCCGGTGGTCTCGGAGATCCGCAAACATGGACAAAATGCGATCGTCAAGCTGCGTGCAGATATATTGAAAAAAATATTCCTATTCATGCTGCAGAGGAAGAAGAAGGGAGCAGGATACGGGAGTGGGACATCTTGTTAAAAAGCGGTCGATCAAAGTGTGCGGAAATGCAACGAATTGAAAAAACTCCAAATGCTTTGAAAGATGCTATTGTCAAGGACAGATATACGAAGGATGCAATAGTTTTAAATACTACAATTACGTCGCTTGTAGACAATTATGGAGATGAACAGCCTGATCCCACTTGTATTCAGGGAAGTCGCATTTAATCTTTAATGTGTTGTTGTAATAATTGCATTTGAGAAAGTAATAGTTCTAAAAAGCTCGTTTGTTTTTCTAACTGCAATTGCACATCTAAAATAATATTGTCCGTCGAAAGTTTAATTTTTTTTACGTCGTCGTGAAGTCGATTAAGTGCATACAGTATTTTATCATCTTTTGAGCAATCTTTTTCAATTTCTGATTGCATTGTTTTAATATAAGCTACTGTCGGGTTCGGATTACTTTGAAGGCCATATCCATTAAAATTATTTGTTTTAAAAAAAGTTGACATTTGTTTTAATTATGTAAAATAATTTTACTCTTTCTCTTCCTTTTCCTCTTCCTCTTTCACAAATCACAACTTACAATTCTACAACTCTACAACTCACAACTCTACAACTTACATCGCCATCGCAGAACCAAATGGACAGTCTTATATTTGTACCTCTTGAACCTATATCGACTTCTCTTCGAACTCAATGGATTCAAAAACTGTCTAGCTCTTTGAAAAAACGGAACATAGTAAATTTTGAAATTGAAGCTAGAAAGCTTGAACATTATTGCAATCTAACAAGACAGGCAAGAATAAAGTTGGACGAGGACGTGGGAGCGTTTAAGTATGGAGGAGACATTCTCCTGGAATTTGATTCACCTCAAAACCACGCCGCAGCCGCTATTTTTTCGTATTCTTCATCAATCGAAAGAGCATTCTGGATTTGCGAAAGCGTGTCGGACCAAACTCTAAAAGACGGACTTGTTGATATTGCCGGACTTTTGGCCGAAAAGGACGAAGATTTGTGCGAAAATACCGATCATGCGCAATGGGAAACGGGCTTTTATCAGCGGCAAAACGAGGCAAAGGCTTTCTTGAAAGTTGGAAAGGACGAAATCAAAACTAGCGGACTTTTTTCCTGCGTCGCCTGCAAGAGCTTTGACGTGGATGTTGAGCAAAAGCAATGCCGTTCATCCGACGAAGGAATGGACGTTTTTATTTCTTGCAATCGTTGTGGAAAACGATCCAGAATTCGCGGTTAAGCATAAACTGGCCTGAATTCGCGGGGAAGAAACGGCGCCATGTTCTTGGCGAGATTGCCTTGAACCAAAAAGTACAAGACTCTAAACAAAATTCCAGCCAAGCTGAGCTCAAGCCAGGGCAAGAAATTTCGACTGTATTTTGTCAAGAAGATCAAGAAGGCGACATTTACAAGCAGCTGAACAACGACAAACTCAAAGTGGGCTTTCCGAAATTGTGGAGCGGTTTTATATTGCAGTGTTCTAACTAAAAAGTCCACAAAAATTCCACTTGCCGCTCCCAGAAACGCGCCGCAGATCATTGTAGACAATGTAAATGAATTGATTTTAAGCGCTCCATCCTTGTAAATAGAATCCTTAAAAAGAATCTTTAGTTCCTGGGGCCATTCCTTGTCTGGAATTGAAAATGGAGTCGGCGCATATGTTATATCATTTGCATACTCTTCGAGAGCCGCATTCGAAGACATTTTTTTCTTTTTCTTTTTTTGCTGAAAGGAAATGAGTGTGAGAAGAGAAGTAAAAGAAGTAAGAGAAATAAGAGAAGTAAGAGAATTTTTTGTTTCAATATATATACATATTCTTATTTGCGCATCTCGCTTTGTAACCATCTAATAGCGTAATCCCTGTCCATTCCTTGTGGAGTTACGAATGGAACAATAGGTTTAGGTCTAGACATGCATTCATCAACTGTTTGCATTCTCGGCTTGTTTGAATTCGGATGCAGAACAATTGTTGGCTTCCAGGCCTTTATTTTTCCGCGTTGCGTAATCCAGCTCATGCTGGGGTGTGGATTATAAAGAGAGTTTAAAGCCCTCCCGTAGACCATTGCGGTAAGTATAGCGTCTCCTTGAACGTGGCCAAGCACATCGAGCTCGGACCCGTTTTCCCAAAGTTGAGGTGCAGCTGACGAAAGAGACGCATCCTTGCCTGCGAGACCCATTGCTTTTGCGGCACTATTCAAAGAAAACATGCAACCTGAGTCCGACGAAGATGCAAATGGAATGTCAATTTGATGCAGAGTAAGATATATACACATTTGCTTTAGCCTCGGGTCCACACACGACCCATGCAGAGCTCTAAAATCTACAGCTGTTCCTCCCCAAGAAACAATAAGTCCGCCCTGACACAAATGAGAATACAAGTCTTCAATAAGTAACGTAAGCCCCTCCTGCGAAAGCTGAGGACTTGCCAATCTTGATCCGTCTTCGGACGGGGACCAGTACGTCCGCGTTCTCCCAGTTTCTAATTCACACGTTGCGGCGCAAGTAACTTTGGGTTTACTTGGTAACTCCCACGAAATGTCTCCATCGTATGGAGGTACAAGCTTGTCTAATTCCACATCAAAAGCCAAAACGGACATATTGTCTTTGTTTTTATAGTTTGCATCCATAATTAACAAATAAGAAATATTATTATTATTATTATTGTATCGAGCCGAACAGAGTAATAAAAAAGTGAAGAATGAATCCTGCTAAGACATGGGTGCTTGAAGCGTGGGACCCTGACTCAATGCCAGTCGACGCAACAATTTTAATAATTGGAAAGCGCCATACAGGTAAAACTGTCTTGACGAGAGCTTTAATGCATGCAATGAGGAAAAAACTCGATGTTTGCATGGGAATGAACCCCTTGGAAGGCGGAAATCATAATTTATCGTATTTTTGTCCTAAAGCGTTCGTATTCGACACGTTTAACGACGAAAAATTAAGACATTTACTTGCGTGGCAGACGTGCGCCATGAAAAACGGAAAGGCGCATAAAATCGGATTTGTCATGGACGATTGTGCATCCGAAACAACAATGTCTGGAAGTGGGAAAAAGGGGAAAAAGGCTATGGCCAGCGCTGACATTGGAAAGTTATTCAAACTCGGCCGTCACTTGCGTCTCTTTTATATCAATGCGATGCAAGACGTTAAAAATGCGCCTCCTGACATTCGCGGAAACGTAGATTTGCTTTTCGCATTCAATACGAACTCCGGAGCTGAACGACAAAAATTACACCAGGAGTTTTTTGGAATGTTTTCAACATTCAAGAACTTTAATCAGGTGTTTGACGCTGGAGCGCAAGGATATGATTGCATTGTACTTGATACGAGAAAGGCTGCGACTGACCCGGACCATTGCATAATGTTTTATCGTGCCCCCTTGATAAAAGAACCGTTTCGTGTTGGCCGAGAAATTTTTTACAAACTTTCAGACTATTTTTTTGAGGACAAGAACGACTACTCAATGGATCCTTCTCGCATCTTGGGACTGTCGTCACAAACGGACTTTATGGTAAGAAAAAAGGCGCATAGAGATAAAGAAGATGAGGAGGAATAAAAAAACAAACGATGTCGGAGATAATTCCACAATGTTCCACGAATGAAGTCTTGATTGAAGGAGCATGTTTTCTACCTTGTCCACAATATTATACGGAAGCTTCTTACGTGTCTCCGTCCGCGTGTGTTCTCAATGTAGAGTGTCCCGTAGGTTTTTCGTCTGGTGGCGACTTTACAATTTGCCAAAAACCAACGGAGTCAAGAACAGTTACGTCTCCAGACATAGGAACGGGTGACTGCCCTGCTGGATACACATTTTGGGATTTAACGTGCTCGTCTGCGTGTTCTGATGGTTACAGCATTTTTGATGGAACACAATGTACCATGGATTGCCCTGCGGGATTTCTTCCCTCTTCTCAGAATTGTTTCAAACCTGTAACTATACGAAGCCCCGTGCAGCCTGTCTGTCCTATAAATTATGCATCGTCTGCAAACAATCTGTGCTTTTCGACACTACCCCCGTTTAATGCAAAGCTCTTTTGGCTTGTCATTGGAATAGGACTCTTGACATTTCTTCTGATACTTTTCTTTACAAAAGACGTGAGCATAAATTTTGAATCAAAATCTTCTAAATTAACGACAGATATGTCCGATTTTAAGGCAGATGAAGAAATACCGACTCGGTTCCTCATTGACGAGCTACGTAATCATAAATCGAAATCATTTGTACAGCCAATCCAGCAAAACCAACAACAACAGTATGTATTTCCAACATCGCCTTTTTCGCAACATTCAGAAAATTCGCAACATTCGCAACATTCACAAGAGTCTTCAATTTCAAAAGAATCCCCCTTTTCCTCCTCTTCATGGTAACGGTAAAGCAACTGGAGTAGGATTTGCAGAAGCAGAAGCAGAAGTAGAAGTAGCATAAGCAAATTTTATTATTGGTTTTTTCATTTTTGAAAGAACAATGACAACTCCAACGGCAACCAGAATAAGTAAGAATCCAATAATTTCCTTCATGTATGGAACGACTAAAAGTAAGGAAATTTCTTCATGCGATTTCGGATCAATTATTGCGTGCCACGATCTTTCAATGTAATGTGCCTCCTCAGGAAATCGGTGATGAGATACCATATCCAATAGTTTGGTGTACATGGATAAAGGACGATTCAATAATTTTGATCTTCCCACCATAAACATTCCCTTGAGTGTAATGTTGCGCGCTGGACCCAGAAGAGGGTGTAGGTGGACATCGTACCACTTTCCAAATGGTCTTAAAGTAGAATGAGTGATGGTTTGGTTTCCATCGCGATTCCTAGAATCTGAGCATTCGTAAGTATCCACTTGCTTTCTTCGACTAAAACTAACGTAATTTGATTTGAATACCTCTGGGATTGATATTACTGCAGTTACTTCAGGAACGTGAACAGATTTAGATTTCATTGCTACAATGAGAGACTGCATCAATACAAGAAGGCGAGGTCGCTTCGTTTCGTCATCGTACGCTGACCCGGGCAAGAAAAGAGTACTTGGTGCAAGAGAATCATACCGTGACACAATATGGTGCAAGTATGTGTGATCACACACTCCAACATTCGGCAGCTGAATAAATGTTACTCGAGAACGCTGCAGTTCAAGGCGTTTCAAAAATTTTTCATTGCTTTCATTATACGAGTCAATCACGGCGGGAGTGTTGCCCTTGTTGTAAATTGTAATCTTTAAATTGTTAAATTCACTTGTCCTTTCCAATATTTCAAGAATCCAACTCAGATTTTCATTGTATCGCGCAATAACAATTTCCATATTTTGTTTTTTTGTTTCTTTCTATAGGGTATAGACAAAAAAAGGTGGAGAAAGGAGAAGGGAAAACAAAGTGTTAAAATAACATTTATTAGTCCCTGGCTCTCTTCGCAATCCTGGGCTTGTTCGTACTCTTGTTGTCTTTAGAAAGTGCAAGGAGAGTTAAAGCAGCATTCGATTGCACCAGTTTATCAATGATGCAATTAGTCTGATTCGTTAAAAACGAAAAAGACATTTCAGAATTTTGTTCTTGTGTATAGTGGTAGTCAAGCGCATCTGAGCAAGAGTTACAAAGACCGCTCGTCTTCGTCATTGCTAAAGGATCCATGTAATAATTCCCGCATATTGCGGCTGCAATGCAGGGAATTGTCTCCATGTCCGGTCCTAAACCTTCTAAAGGAAACTCGGAATGAAAAAACTCATCTTTCTCCTCTTTTTCCTCCTTCTGCTTCTTGCTTTTCTTTTGCTTCTTTGATTCTGTTTGTTGTTCTTGTTCGGGTGCTACATTGTTATTTTTGACTAAAAACTTGTAGATCTTCATGCACGCTCTCACATCTCCCATCGCACGATGAAATTTAAATGTAGAACTTTCGTCTTCTTCTTTTTCTTTTCCTTCAAAATTAGATCCTTGATTAACTCTCTTGACGCAATTTTCAAGTGTGCAGCTTTTCTTGTGCCATTTCGGAAACGCTCGGGCCATTTTTAAAGTACAGATCCATTTAAATTCGGGCATTGCTAAACCATGTCTTTGACACGCTGACTCAAATATAGCCTTATCATAAACTGCATTGTGTGACACGAGAGTGCAATCAGTTACGTCTTTATTAATAATGAAGGAAAGTAAAGATTCAATGGCATTTTTTTCCTTTGCTGCAAATTTAACCATTGAGTCCGTAATGCCAGTTAGAATTTGAACCTCCATCGGAATACTAATACCTGGATTAACAAGAGTTTCAAACCATTTTTCCTTTTCATTGCCCTTCGGACAAACACACGCAATTTCAGTAATTCTGCTCGTTCTTTCTAATCCAGTAGTTTCAAAATCTAAGAAAAATAAAGTGGTCATTCTGTACACTTTAGTTGAAAGCAATAAAGAAAAGAAGTTTTTTCTGTTTCCGCTTTTCAAATATATAATTTATTTTTAGGAATGCAGGATCAAAACGCACCCGAATCGTCCGATATGGTAATTGGAGGATCCAAAAAGCGCAGTCCTTCAAAGTGGAACAACTATGTGAAATCATATTCCAAGGCGCATCCTACAATCAAAGGACCTAGTTTGTTCAAATCGGCGGCAAAGTCGTACAGAGCGGGAAAGAGCCCGACATCCTTGTCGCGTTCTCGCTCGCGGTCTCCGCCGGTAAAGAAGTCCCCTGCGCGAAAGTAAAAGTATTAGTTTTGTATGTTTTTTTATGTGTGAAATGTATTTATGTCCTCCTATACCTCATTACTGAAACAAGCCATGCTAAAAACAAAATAACAACTAAAGCAATAAATCCCCAGGAAATCCCAGATAAGAAAGAGTTTGTATAATCCGCGTTTGTCAACTTCCTCATTGTTATTCCTGCACTTGAGGGCTTCAATAATTGTTCAGTTTCCATTTTATTTTTGTTTTTATTACATGACTATTACTTAAATAAAAACATAAAAAATGGACCCGACAACTCTTGTTTCTGTAGGACTTGTAGGAGTCTTTACTCTTGCTGTTTATATGTGTTGCAGTCTACCTATAAAGAATGCAAGCCCCTCTCAAATAGTTGCTCTCACAAAAGTGATGTATACGGTGTGCAGAATCATTGTTCTTGATAAAGTTTATAGTTATTTTGGTTTTGTGTCTTTTAAAAGCAAAGACAACAACAACAACAACAACAACAACAACAAGGATGAAGTGAAAAAATTAAGCAAAAGCAAGAAACCACGATCATTGCTGTCCTTGCCTCCGTCTGGCTTAGGGCCTAACACGATAAGTGTTCATCCTCCACTTCCTCCTTCACCTCGTTCTCCTTCTGTTCCTTGTCCTTCTGCTCCTTCTGCTCCTTGTCCTTCTCCTTCTTCTCCTTCTTCTCCTTCTGCTCCTCCTCCAGACATCGACAGCCAAGAAATAAACTCACCTATTTTAAATACAAGAATGAATCTTAATGAAATGCAAATTGAAAATGATCTTATTGATCTTGGGCAATATTGAAAAACTATTTCATTTCATCTTTTTCTTTCCTTTTATCTGTCTTTTCCTTTCTATCTAAATCAATCTTTTTTGCATTTCCGTTGGGAGTTGTATGGGCGTAACGAGGTCGTTGTCTAGACCTCGATTTTGAATGCAAATTGTTGCAATACGCTACTGCAAAATCAGTCGAAAACAATCCTAAACGAGGATAAAATGCATATAAATTTCGTTGGCTTTTTAGAATTAAACTAACCTCAGACGGTTCCAGAGATTTTACAATATCAGGAAGAGTATCGTACTTTTGGTATATACATCTTGCCGTAGAGGGCGAAATCATTTTTATCATTATTAATTAATATACCTTGTGAAAATTTAAAAGGTATTTTTGAACATTATTATTCTCTTCTTCTTCCCTAAATAAAAAAAAACAAAATGCCCGGAAGTCCCAGACGCTCAATGCAAAAAAAAGCTCCAAAGAATTATTTTGCTTCGTCAATAATTCCGAGCGAAGATGTTCTTGAAGGTGGTGAATTTGAACATATGGAAGGTGGCGATATTGTAGGTGGATTATCTCCGTTTGACGTTGCGTTCAAGGGAAGATTAAGGGACTATACAGTTGCTGGAGTGTCTAAGACAGTTCTTGGATTTTATGCGAGTGTTGGAGATGCTTTAGAGGCTCTCTTGAATGGACCGTTTAGAAGTAAGGTAATAAAATACTTGACGGATTACGATTTACAAAATACGGTCGGAGGCGCGCCCCCTGTAATTGTGCAAACCTATTGGAGAAGCGCGACAAGTGTGCGGTCAAGTCGCGTGTACATAGAAATTGCTCCTGGACAGCTCACACCTATATCGAAAAAGTTGGTTCTGGAAATTATGGTCAATACTTTTTTTCCCTTCAGCGTTGTTACACCATACTACACTGTAGCCTTTACACTTGAGCCTGTCTTTCCCGTAATTCAGGAAGAGTATATCATTAATACGGGAGCAAAAAAGACTTTCGGAAAAATTAACAATACGGTTATGGGAAACTACCCTCAAACGCTGTTAGATGCCTTTACTTATTTAAGTGTAAAAGGCGTAAAGGAGCTTGAGAGAGAGCGCGCGCAGCATGGAAACATTGGTCATGGGCGCTCTAACGCTTACTTGCTCTACCCTACTCCCTTGTACACATCTGTTTGCGTCCGACAGCAGGGATATGGGCCTGCAGTGGCTCGCCCTTTGGCATAGGTTGGTATAGGTCTAAAAAAATTGTTTGTTTAAAAGTGTTCTTATTCCTCTTGCTCCTCTTCTTCCTCCTCCTCCTCTTCTCCCTCCTCTTCTCCCTCCTCTTCCTTAACTTGCTCGTCGTCTTGTTCCTCAAGTTCTTCATCGTCTTCCAAATTTTCTTCCTCCACTTCTATATCTTCGTCATCAGAGTCTTCTTTTAAAGAAGCACTTGTTTTTTTTGCTGATGCCACACCACCAGAAGCTAAAGAAGTTTTTTTTAATTTTGAAGCGAGTAGTGGAACTTTGCCTGAATCCTTTTTTCTCACGATGCGAAGAACTTCTTCGTCATCGTCTTCATCTAGTTCTTCTTCTTCTTCCCTTTTGCTTCTTGACTTCTTTTTCTTACAACCAGAAAGCATTTTGTAGAGCAAACTTGCACTTTCTTCAGTAGGTGTTAAGGGAATTGAAGAATGCATCTTGACAATGGCAGAACGAATATCATCTCTTGATGCAGGTTCATAATTTTGCTTTGATGTTTTGCTCTTCTTACAAATAATATCTGAATCCTTGAACAAGAACCCACACACATCGTGATATAAATTGCTTTGACCATTTGTCGCGTACACTTGAATATCTCCAATTTCAAATATAAGGTTGCTAAGCTTAGGAATAATTCTGTCAGTTTCTGAAAGGTTAAGTCTAGATAGAAACTCCATTTCTTGCTATTGTTATTAATTAATTAAAATAATTGCTTGGGTTAAAAAGTATTAAAAATAAATAAATCTCAACAAACATGGAAATCGATCTTGAAGACGTTGGTTTGGCGCACAAACTTGTTGAATTTTCAATATTAAGTCAATATGCTATTTATAATATGCCAGAACAAATTTCAATGTTAATGCCAATTTCGTCCTTTTCGCAACCAGCAACCCTCAATCTTCCTCTACCTCTTCCTCTTCCTCTTCCTCTTTCTCTTCCTCTTCCTCTTCCTCTTCCTTCGGCCCTTGCTGTCCCCTCATTGCAGCCTGAGGAACAACCTATTCAAGGACGTAAAATGTCCTTTGCGGATTTCAATTGGTACAAGCGCGAATACCACGAGTTTGCAGTCAAGATTGAAATGTCGAAGGCAAGAAATTGCTTGTCCACAAAGAATAAGTTAAAAATTGAAGGAATGAAGGAAAGACTTATTGAAATGAGTACGTATTCGATTTTAAGGTCAAGAGGAAAAGAAAAGACATTGTGGAAGAAAGAACACGAGGATTTAATAGATTTAATTAAGTTGTTTGATTCTTAATTTTATTGTTTGTTATTATTTTTAAATATCATAACATAAAAGATGAAGCAAGTTTACGTGCTTGAGCTTGAGGGTTTAACTTCGTCTGGATCAAAACGATTTTATGTAGGAACATCGGGAGATGTAGAGCAAAGGTATGAAAAGCATGCAAAGGGCGAAGGATGTGAATATACAAAGCAATTTAAACCCAAACACTTAGTTGAAGTATACGATGCTGGATCTGGAAGCGAAAGGGAAGCGCTTGAAATGGAGGATTCCATTACTGAAAAGTACATTTTGGCATACGGGTCTGGAGTGAGGGGAGGACATTATTTGAATGAATCAGATGTTCAATCTGTTTTTATGAAGGACAAGCACCAAAAGAATCTTTGTTATAGGTGTGGGGAGCCGGGGCATTATTCGAACAAGTGCTCTCATTCGAATGCAAATTCAACTCAAAGTGAGAAACAGAAACATGAGGAAGGAATTGAGGACAAGAAGGCAAGGTTAGCAAAAATAAAAGTGTCTTTATGGAGTTCAGGAAATTCCAAGTACTCTGACTCGATGATTAGTAATGATCAAGAAAAACCACTTCAGATCTGTTTCGGCGCTCAAACGCATGCCAACAACAAAAATCACAAGGTTGAAACTGGGGCGCTTTTCTGCGATACGTCTGGAGGGGGTTGGACAATTCGAGGACTCGTATCTCACGTTTCGTTTGTGGCGGAAAAAAACGCTTTTTTGCTTACCATTGCTCCCATGCCAGAGACGGGGTTATCAATTCGTTCAAGCATTGAGCAGCACGGAAAAGTCGGCATTGCGAAAGCTTTAGGTCTTCCTTTGCCTTCTTATAATTGGACTTCAAGTGGTATTGTAGTGCATAGGAATTAAAAAAGTTCGTTTCACTTTCTTTCGCCTCTTTATAAAATCAAAGTTTTGATAATTATACTGTGTATCATTTTTTCCCTTTAGTAACCATAATAAAAAAAGAAACCATGATGCAGGAGAACATTATCCATCTTTCTCAATGTCAATGGAAACAAATTTTCTCCTGCAATTGGGACGTTCAAGCTGCAGTTGAATCCGAAAATGAAGAAGTATACGTTAACAATACAAGAGTTTATTATAATTCGTATTGGATTGCTAAAGATCAAGTGAAGCGTTATATAAACAACGTATGTGTGACGCACGCAAGACGCGATGCACACATGACATCGTTTCATTCGGCTGATGAACTTCTTTCAAAAAAAGAACGTCTACGGGCTAGAAAACACATTGTTGCAATGAGAGCAACAATGTACGCTCAAGGCGGTTGCGGACCGTTTCCAAGAATTCTAAATGGACCTGAAGATCGCAAAGAAGCTTTGATCCTCTTTTTCCCGACCATTGACTGGGATCTCAAAGAACTTGAAGCTGAACACTTTTTTATTCTTCACCATAGTCACGAGCGCTTAAAACGCATTCGCGACAAGAGCATGCTGCTTTCCTTAGGACAAGGCTACTATTTTGACGAAAATGCATACGTTAGTTGCGTAGCAGAAGACGTCTTGCTTTTGCTCATGTCCGCAGAAGAGGAGCAATTGCGTCAGAACCGCGCAGAAAAATTATGGATAAAGCTTCCGCCTTTAGGGTTCGGCCCAGGGGTTTTTTCGTGGAATGGCATTCATATCGGCCCACTTCTTGTCAGATCATTTTTTTGGGGCGTTTTGTGCGCTCTTAATTCGTTTGAGTGGTCAAGAATCGGAGTTTTAGAAATTGTCGACATTTCAAAACAATTTTCGTTAACTCCAAACTGGCCTTCAGTAATCAATGGAGTTCAGATGGTCTTTGGAAGACGCCGCGACATTTTAGATTTTTCTAGAAATAATGATTCAGAAAACCCCACATTACCAGATATTTCTTTGTTCGATGCGGCCGTTGTGTGTCCAGGAGACGTTTTTGCGTGGCCGGGCAATGAGCTGCACGACTCATGTTTAAATTCCATGATTGGAAACAACACGTCCATGCGCCGCATGGGTTCGCCATCATACAATTCCTCGTTTCAATGTGATGAGGTGTATGTTCCTGTACGGGTGCCTCTAAAGCTAGCACCATATAATTGCTGGTGGCCACCAAGAGAAATGAGAGAAATGTCTAATTCAAGCAATTCGACCAATCTTGTTGAGGAGTCAACAACATTTACATAAATAAAAAAAAATACAAATGTCTTCCGTTTCATCACCATCACCTGAAAAGCTCTTGTGGGCAAATATAATTATTCCATTTTCATTCTTTGTACTTTTTTCACCTGGATCATTCATAACTTTTCCATCGAATTCATTGAAACAATGCTCTGATATGATTCCTTTTCCACAAAAGTATACGTTTGTAAAGGGGGATGGACGCGGTATTTCCGAATCGCAAAATATTACATCAGACTCTTTGAACAGTCCAGGAATGAGTCCAATTCACGATGCAAGAAAAAAGTGCATGGGCACGATTGGAGGATCAATTACCTCAAAAACTCAAGTTATTCTTCACGCGCTTGTCTTTACGTTCGCATGCATTCTTGCAAAACACGCTATTTTCTAAGTTTGTTCGTTTAATACATCAATAAAAATAATACAATTAAAAAAGTAAAAGCAAGAAAAGAAATGTCATTTGTATTGTACAACGCCGCGCACGCGAATACATCGATACGTTCACACGATGGAAACGCCTGGATTCGCATTTTAGGTTTTTTCGATTCAAGAGATGAAGCATTTAAACATGCAGCAAAAATTAATGAAGGCATGAAGCAAGAAATACGTCTTGCGCCGATTCACAATTTTCGAATGCTTTTAAGAGACGGATTTAATCCGAAAAATCTCTTAGATCTTCGAGAGAAGGAGACTCAGAAACATAAATTTTTATTGGATACCCACTCTAAAGTAAGAAGCCACGCAATCAAGCAAACGCAGGAAAATGCGGATTTGCGGAAAATGGCAGGTACTACTTCATTTAATTATTACGCAGAAAAAGAAGAAGAAGAAGAAGACAAAGAGGAACCTAAAAAACAACCAGAAATTGAAGAAAAAAACAAGATAAAGTCAGATCTCCCTTCAATTTCGAGAAATGATGAGATTCGCATGCAGCGCTTTGCAGCAATATCGATCATTCCCGATTACGAAGTTCTTGGTATAAAGGCAAGGCGCATCGCACTCAAAAAGGCGCAAGCACAAAAAGAATACACAAAAAAGAAGAACGAGCTCATTTCTGAAAAAGTCAAGCAAGGTTTTTCTATTCCTTCTTCTTCAAAACTCACAGCTTCATTTTTACAAAAGTATCCTCCGCCTCCTCATCATGATGAACTGGGAAACAGAACCACGCGGTCTGTTTTCGACAATAATGAGCCTCACGAACCTGATTCTGAAATTTCGACATGGATGAAAATGCGTAACGATGCAATTGAAGATGCTCTCTTTAAAGAAATGAATATTGAAAAACCTACATTAGATGAAGTACAAGAGCAAGACGTTAAAGGGGAGGAACAAGAGCCTGCAGTCATGTTCTTGGGTGTTTCAGATAGGGAAGACGAGATGGAAACAATAATACAAAAAATTGTGGACACGGATGTGTCAAAAAAGCATTATGACATTGCGTGCGTCGCAATGTACGAATGGCTGTCCATTTCATCTTTATCTTTAAATAATAATAAAGAATTGCGCAGAAAATACAGGGATCCGCAACTGAACAAGTTGCACGAGGCGAGGCTTGCGCATTCGGAGGAGGCCGCCACTTTAGTGAAGGAAGGGTCCGCCAATGTAATTGACGTTCTTAATTAATGTTTTTCAAAAAAAAATAAATTTACCAAAGTAAAACAAAACACATCCCAATGCAGCAAAGAATAAAAAATGTACTTTTCTCCTATTCAAGGAGGTTGGAACATAATTGCAGAATGTGACTCAAAGACTCGAAGTATGAGAGACCCATTAACAGAGGAAGATTTGTTAACAAATCTAGATAATGAACAAGAGATTGGATGGCCAATGAAGGAGTATCTTGTTCCACCTAACGCTATTCTTGTTCCAAATTTACTCGGTTTTGAACAATGCACTGACTTGTCAAGTCATTTTGGATTACCTAAAAATGCTCAATTTACTGCGATTAAAAAGATCAAGGAACTTCAAGAACTTGTTTTAAAAACTCCTCAAAGAAGATGGGTTTCGTGGCAGAGCACCGTTAAGAAATGCTCCGTTTCAGAAGAAAGTAAACAAAAGATAGATAGGAGACGACGAGAATTGTCTTTAGAAGGAGGAGAGAAGGAAGTCATAGATTTTACGACAGAAGCTTTATTTTTAAAGAGGGAGCGCAATGGTAAAGAAGATGGAATGTTTGAAGGAATGGTTGTCATGTTTGGAGTAAACCATCTACAAAACAATTCTATACAATTAAGTTCTGTACAACCACAAAAACGAACACCATATTATCCAATAATATGGGATTGTGCAAAAGACAATAATGGTATAACTAATTTAAAAGCAGTTGTTGAAACAATTATATACAGGCAAGTAAATCAAGTGAAAAATGATGCTTTTGACGCTGAGACAATAAACAATCAAATGGATGAATTTCTCAAGAAGTATTATTTTCCAGAGGTTGATCCAAACATTCAAACAGCATTTATCAATTGCGTACGTTATCAAAAAGAATCTAGGGAAAAACTTACAAAAGTGAATTTGAACAAAGCAAAAACTAACGTAGAAGCTGTTCAAGCATATGAAATTGCTTTGAAAGCAAAAAAAATTCTGAAGCTTAATTTAGAAGAAAATGAAATTGAGGCCAAAAAGGCATATAAATCTTTCTTTAATCACATTGCAAGTCTTTCATGGAACGTGCAGTTGGATTTAGAAATAGAAGTTGCCCGAATTTTGCTTTTTAAAACAATACCAAATAAGCATGCTGAAAAAGTAGTAAAGGATTGTGTTCCTTTAAATTGTCCAGATAAATATCCTTTAAACTTGGAATGCAGTATGGGAATGGAAGTACAATTTACAATTACAAACTCTGAGAAAGATCAAAAAAAAGATGTCTTGACTTTATATTTGCATCATTTGCAAAGATTTTGTGTTTTCCCGGAATATTGCGTTCCCAATAATTTATATAAAGTTGATTTAGATCGTGTTTTGCAGCCTCGATTAAGTACTCTTAATCCTGAAGATTTGCAAAACAACAAAAAGGAAAATGACAGCTACACACGAATTATGATCAATCTTTTAGATAGTTTTCGAAAAGCATCAAATGCGGATGCTCTTTTGCTTCACGACGTTTTAAAAATAGACAATTATCACGTTTCATTATATAATGCATCTCAATGTAAACTTGGTTTCTACACCTCCTACATAAATGGATTGAAACTCGTGAAAAATTACAGACAATTAAACTATAAAACGATTGAACAGGCTACAAAAGCAGGAATTCAAACAATAAGAAATGCTTTAGGAACTGTAACACGGAACATTGAATGTTATGAAGACGAAGAAGTAGAGAAACTTAATGATGAAATCTTTAGTCAAAAAATTGAAAGTCTGAAAGAAGTATTTGAATCCAAAGAATATCCTTTAGTAAAATATTTTAAAAACAAACAAATACAAGTTGCTTGGAAATTTGCTTCTACACTTTCTGATTTTCTGCGACTAGCAAAAATTTTAAAATGGATGTCACCTGCATTTAAAGATGTGACGGGAGACTTGACATTTGACGGTCTTTTATACGCCTTACTAGGAGATTTAGATGTTCCAATAACTAGAACTAAAGAAGAGAGACAGTATTTAAATGATCTAGAATATGGAAGATATTACATGTACAATCCTGTAGTTCCGCAACCTAGTGGACTATGGATACGAGAAGTTCCAACTTCATATCTACAGTTTAAAAATCTTATGCAAGTTTTTAAACCAGAACGTCCTAATGTCCAACCTTTACTGTTCGTAGACTATCCGTGGACCAAGGAAAGTAAAGCATATGCGAAATCGCGAAAGCGTTTGCAATTGTTACAGATTAGAAGCAGGAAATCGCGAAAGCGTTTGCAATGGTTACAGATTAGAAGCAGGAGCAGACGCATAAAGAGAAGCAAGAGCAGAAGCAAGAGAAGCAAGATAAGCAAGAGCAGAAGCAGAAGCAAGAGCAAGAGCAGAAGCATTAAAAGAAGCGAGAGCGGGAGCAAGAGCATTAAAAGAAGCAAGAGCAGGAGCAGAAGCAGGAGCAGAAGCGATTCGTTTGATTCCTTTATTGCATATCAAGACGCAAAAGACAAGGAAGCCGCCAGAGAAGCAAGAAGCAAAAGAATGTCAAAAATAAAAGAAAGTAGAAAACGATGCATGCCTCTCCAAACATTTTTAGAAAAGTGTTTTGTTGAACTTCTGGAAAAGGACACGAGTACTCGAATTGGGTTAAGAACCGAAATGTATTACGTATCTATATCTATTGATACATTGACCAATGAGAAGACGACGGAAACGCGTGCAACCTGCAGGCGCGGTCCTGATGCATTTGTTGACTTAAAAGTTGATAGTTACGACTACGATCCTAAAGAGTGTATAAATAAAGATAGTGAAGAATTGGGACAGAATAGTCAGTTTCCACGAAAGGGAAAAGTGAATTTTGAATTTGACCTGAATACATTTAAGATTTACGTTTTTTATCCACGATCGGATACCAAGAAAACACCCCGAAATATACAAATAGTTCCGGGAGCAGGTTTTGATTACTTCAAATTTAGTCCAGTAAAACAAGAACAAAATAGAATCGTAGATAAAAACTTTACTCCATTCTCCACGTCAGAAGAAGAAGCACAAAAACTGTATGCCAAGTCAAAGAGCTCAACATTTTCTAAAAAAGACATACAAACCCTTGAGAGAGAGACTGTGGATCCTGCGTACGATGGTTTCTCTTATTATTGTGTAAATGGAAACGTTCATACATTGTATCTTTTTTGGCATTTGGATAAAGAATGGATACCATCATAAAAGATAAATGCAAGAGTCGGGCGCTCAAAGATGGCCTCTTGTATTTACACGAAAAGAACGGAGTCTTTTAAAGAATTTTTTAATTAAGAAATGTTCAAACATTGATGGATATGAATATAGGACTGGACGAAATGCGTACCCTTTCAACCTTATAGAGTTGCCAAGAGAAATTTGTAAGAAAATCTTTACTGAAGAATTAGAGTTATTCCTAACCTCATATTTTGGATCAACACCTATGATATATACCAGCGAAATTATTGTAGTTGAAGCAATGTCTCCTCAACAGCAATTTCATAGAGATCACGGATCAGGACCGAATGTAGCTGTCTGCCTTGCATTTACTGCGGATGGATCCAAATTAGGCACTTTGTTTATTCCCGGAAGTCATTTAGACAAGGAGGATAGCGACGATACAGTAGTATATGGAGATCTTCTTAAAGATCCACAAGATGAAAAAAAAATTGATTCAGCCTCGTGGACAAACGACGGTCTCTTGTACGATATTTTTACTCTTCACGCCGGCTGTAAAAACAATTCGAAAATTGACAAGAACCTAAGAATATTTATTACCTTCTTTCCGTCTATTCTTCAAGAAGAAAAAGGGATGGAACTAAAAAGAGACATTCTTTCTACCTTTCCAGAAGCGAAATGGGCGGATTTCACTATATAATAATTATTACTTTGCATCCTTATTCTTATTATTCACCGCCTTTGCCCCCACTACCTCTAAACTCGCGCCCACTTGTGACTGTTGAACAAAACTCTTGATGAAATCTTTGAGCTTCATTGCCGCGTCCTTGTTCAGACAACCAATTGAAACACTTTCCAATGACGATTCTTCGTCTTCATCGAGTCGTGTCAGTAAAATAGTTGAGTAGTCCGAATCCGTTGTCTCCTCCTCTTCCATCACAGACGAAAAGGTATCAATTGACAGTAGCGAAGAGAATTCATGAACCATGGAGTGATTGTCCATTTCGGTTACCCATAACAAAAAGCGCTTGTTTCCGGCATTTAAAGTCTTTAAAATTTCAATTCGAATTGCACCCGCCTCCTTGAGCTGCTCGCTTAAAAAAACGGGCATCCTTTATTTTATTGATTCTTTCTTTCTTTCTTTAAAGAAGAAGCATTCATTTATTCAGAAAAGGATTTCAACGCACAGACCGACAAACATGGCAAATGAGGCGCTTACCGTAAAGCTTGATTGATTTCGCTCCAAAATAAAATCGGGAGACTTGAGCTTGACCGAGACGGACAATTTAGGATGTCCTTCATGCTGCAGCTTTTCCGCCTCGACAATGTTCTTTGCAGACCACAATTTTGTCAAGGAAATTTCGAATGGCCCCTTGACAAAGTTCTTGCTTTGAAGTATTTCCACTCGGCTTGGAAGAATGCATTCCTCACTAACCTCTTTTTTCATTATCAAAATCTGGTCAATTGCAATTTTCCGGCTTCTTGCATTTTCAGCAAAACCAAGTCGAATGGAACCAGAATGCAGCCTCTCTAATGTAAAATTTTCTTTTGAAATGCTCTTGTTGTTGTTATTGTACAAAACATCCGTAAAGGAGTCATTATAATAAACTCGAGTCGTTTGCGACCATGTGGAATCGCAATGTGTCCAATTGTAATATTTATCAAGGCTTGACTCCATTCTTAAAAATGAGGTTCTACTTGTATCGCCGCCACACGTTGCCTTAATTACAATACCCCGACGGTTACTGGCGCATTTTTGCATAATGTCGAGAGATGGAGAAAGCTCTGTTGCAAATGCGGAAATTTCTTTTCTTGAAAACATTGCCGTCGAGATGAAGCCCGCGACATTTGTAATTGAGGAAGAAATGATGTCAGCAGTTGTAACAAGTCTTGGAGGAACAAACTCAGAGGATGCCGATGATGAAGATGCCGATGATGAAGATGCCGATGATGAAGATGCCGATGATGAAGATGCCGATGATGAAGATGCCGATAAAGATGCCGATGAAGATGCAGATGCAGATGCTGACGTAAACAGGGGCTCCACAAATCCTTCGTCTTCTTCTTCCACATCACAATTCATTTCAGTATTCAGATGTAGATTTAATGGAAGAACAATTCCTTCTTCTCCTTCTCCGTCTCGTTCTTTTCCATTTTTTTTGTTGTTGTTTATTGCTGACATATCAAGTGGAGCAACAAAATCGTCAGTTAAATTTTCTTTTGTAATTGATGAAAACAGGGGTCCAACAAATGTGCTGGCATTTTCATTTTTCGGTTCGACTGGTTCAAAAAGAATTTCAAAAGAACCAGTTCCGACGTGAACTGGTTGGCCCACGATAAGTTTTTCGGTTGCCCCAGATAAATTATCAGACGATCCAAATGCAGCCCCAACCCCGAAAACGTCCAACGTTTGTTCAAACGAGGCGCATTGAAGCAAACTGCCGCCGAGCTCTTCCATTTTGTGTCTGTTCAAAGGGTTGGTTGTTCCGGATCTTGTAACAGCGTCTGACAGCAACCACGTATGCCTTGGATCCACGTAACTTCCGTCAAAGCTTAAGACGCGATGAAGTTCAACTTGTTGAAGAGCAACTGCAGCTTCCACACCAAAGCAACGACCAGCCTCAATTATATTGTTCGTCCACATGAGCTGCTTGTCAATCCCGGATAAACGGTTTGCCGAGATAATGTCTGAACCGTCCGTGTCGACAACCCATTGTTTTGTTTGCGCATCAAGTGAGGCGATCGCCTTGGTAACGCCGTGCAGGCCATTTACGATTGCAGATTCAAGCAAGCTGTCGTGCACGGCCTCTGTTATGCACCTGTCCATGTCTCCTGATCCGAAAGCCGGAGGACGAATTGACACAAGCCAATCCTTGCACCATCTCTTTGTTGCTACAACATGAGCCTCTTCGCCAACAAAGAGACGAAGTGCATTAACAATATCGTCGACGGACAAGGAGCGCTGCGTTAATGCCGTCTTGTCAAGTTTAAAGACACACACGTAAGAGGACGCGTTTTGATTGTTTGGAGAAGATGAAGAGGAAGATGAAGAAGAAGAAGAAGAAGAAGAAGCAGAAGCAGAAGCAGAATTAGCCTTGAATTGGGGTGATGTTTGAGAATCAATCGCGGATGCAATTCTTGATTTTGTAGCGCTCTTTAATTTTTTGATAGCCGGAGATGAGTTGAGGCGAGTTGCCGACGATGACGTGGACGCAAATGAATTTACGGTTAATCCCGACCCACCAGAAAGCGTAAAGTAACTCAAGGACTCAATGTCCAAAAAAGTGGAAATGTCTCCAAGTTTTCCAAACACGTAAGTGTCTCGTAAAACAGAGGAGGATGACGAATATCCCAAGGGACTGTACATGACTCGAGAAAAGTCGACAATTTCCGCCAACATGACTCGAGGTAACGAAGCTGCAAATTTTTTTGCAGATAATTTAGCCGAATCGTCAATCATTGATTTCGATTTTGAAGGAATGCACGTAAGCCTCATGTTTGATGTTTCGGACGTATCGATGGCATTGATAATCTGCTTAAATCGCGGCAAGCCTGTTAATGTCACGTTCTTCTCGGCGATTCCACTGTAATGAAAAATGTTGAGTGTCAATTGCGTAGAGGGTTCTCCAATTGAAGACGACCCAACTGCCCCCACGCCTTCTCCGGGATTGACAAGTCCATGAATGTAAAGATTAACGAATTGAGTTGCAATGTCCATTGCAATGTCTCTCGTGTTTACCTTGTGGCGTTTCAAGAAAGGAGACGTGCAAGTGAGAGATAGAGCGTGTCTGGCAATTAGAGAGGGATCGTCAATCCTTCGCCAATCCATTTTCGGCAAATGTAGCAACTCGCGGAGAGATGGAGATTTTTCAAGATGTAGAGATTCAAATGAAGAAATGGAGTGCCTTAAATGAGCCCTGAGCATTTTTTCAAGCATAAATTTCAGCATGAATTCGGAGAGTATGAGTTCGTCTTCAATTGCAGCGCTTGACAAAGGTGCGGACCTTTTTGACATTGTAAAGGCAACAACACGCTCAAAGTTTGCGGGCATGCAGATTTCAGCAGAAAAGTCATTTCCATACTTGCTTGCCGACAGTTTGATGTTTCTCAGCAATGTCCATGACTCAATGACTCTGTTTCTCTCTTTCTCTACTTCTTTCTGTTGTTCTTGTTCTCGTTTTTTTGAAGGCGGCAAAGGAGTACGAGAAGAAGTAGAAGTAGATGTAGAAGTAGAACTAAAAGAAGAATTAAAGCCTAAATAGTCCAAAACTTTATCCTTGTCGGAAAAGGCCAGAAATGGCATCTTGACACGCTCCACATGAACGCCATCGTAATCGTCGCCGCCATAATGAAGTTGAATAATTACATTTGTGCTTACTCTTACTGATCCGTCGTACATAATTACCTCAGATTCTTGACCCTTGATCATTTTCCGGTGATTGTAACCTGTCTCCGATGTTCCGGACACAGTTGCAACCACTCCCTCGCGTCCGGCTTGCTGGTGGAAAAAGAATTCGTACGGTTGAAGTCCCATTAAGTAGGAAGAGGCGACGAACCCGCGGGCCTCGGGACGCCCGTCCCCCGGAGCAAAGCACGCTAACGTTCGAGGCCCGCTCGGACCTTTTCTGAATTGAACTCTCGCGCCGTTCAATGTTTGTTGACCGACAATTCCGGAAATTTGAGCAAGATTCATCAAGTTCCCCTTGGCTCCTGAATTGACGACTGTAGCAATGCCGCACTGAGGATCCATATTTTCGAGAACTTTTCCTCCCGCGGATCTCAAAATGTCCTGGAGAACCTGAGTCTGTCTTTGCTCCCTCACACTTTCTGGAACATCCGAAAGCATGAGAGCGTCTGCCTTGCCCATGGACTCCGCGACCAAATCGTCGACAGCGCTTTCTGCCCCATTCATGCAGTCCAAAATTGATATTGATACTGTAAAATGCGTAAGCCATTGCATCATGAGACGCTGTGCATCGGAAACAAAATGCGCAGCCGCCCAAGGCCCACAATGCTTCCAAATCACGTGAATAAGTCCGCCAGTCGTAGACCCTAAAGTCTGCTTGCACAAGCGCCCACAAAACACTTCCCCGTTCCGTATAGAAACAATTTTGTCATTCATCCAATCGTCGATACTTGAAACATCTCCTCCGGAAAGAGGTTTCTGCAAACTTACCGCCGGGTGTAAAAGCCAAGAAAAAATTTGTTTTCCCGTCCATAAAGGTCCGTGAACTATTTTTGTACGGTTTGAAGATCCATCTTGATTTTTAACGTACGAAAACGTAGTTCCTTTGAGAATAGCAGGATAAGGTAAAAAAGCCTCGACGGACGGAGTGAAGAAAATGTCATTTGTGTTCTTTGTCTTGGTGTTCTTCGATGTCAACCACCTCATGTCGCTCTTTTGAGACAAGTAGTCGACGAAAGACTCCGGCTTGTTCAAAGGCATTTCATTATATTCTGACGATGTGGGATTGTGCCTGAATGACATTACGAGCTGCATAACCAAATCCCGTTTGATTAAAGAGTCTTTTGAGCTCATTTTGTACGCTCCCACGAGAGAGTCTTGCACGAGTCCAATGGACACGCTGTTCGATTGAGGAGTCACCATTTGAAAAGGAACGCTCATTATTTCTTGAGCTTCGGCAATCGCTTCGTATCCCTGAAGGGAGTGTAGGTTCATTTCGTCTCCGTCAAAATCTGCATTGAAAGGTTTTGTGCAAGGAAGCGGCAGCTTGAATTGCAAAGAAGGGACGTTATAAATTTTAAAGGCCTGAATGGATCCCTTGTGAAGAGACGGCTGACGATTGAATAAGCACCAGTCTCCATCTCTCAAGTGCCTCTCGACGATCATGCCCGGTTTTAAGGAAGCGGCGAGGTCCCTCCGTCCCAATTCGTCAAGCAAGGATATGTAGTGTACCTTTTCTCCGCCCTCCGATCCTTTTTGTCCAAGAAGCGCTGGCGTGCGAACTGTGAGAGCTCCGCCCAACACATTGCTCCCCCTGGCCACGCAAAAGGCCAAATAATTAATGTTAATGGAGTTTACGTGCTCTGGAAAAGTAAGAGTGCTCATTATGCTTTTCGGCACACCGAGCTCGTAAATGTCGTGAAACGCGTCTGGTCCGACGACGCTTCGAGCCGCGTGGTCAACTCTCTTGCCAGACAGATTTCCGCGGAGCCGGCCTCTCTTGCCAGTCAATCGGCTTTTCAAATCCTTCACTTGCCGATTCGCAATTGCGCGTGAATGCATTAAAGGAGTTCCATCGTACGTTTCTTGCTTTTTCAGGACTTGATTCACTAAAGCTCCACAAAAAAGCTGAAGCTTATCCCACGACTGATACTTTTCCTTTTCTGTCGATTCCGGATCCTCATAAATGCATTTCAATTCATTATTGCATCGAATAATGTCCTGAAATGCCGTTGTCATGTCATTTTCGCCTCTGGATCTGGAATCAGACGCTACGGATCCTGAAGCGGGGCGAATAATTGGAGGCGGAACAATATGGGCGCTCATTATATAATTCATTGGATGCGAGATTTCAGGACGAAATCCCATTAAAATTAAAGTATCATGAGGAATGTGCCTCAAGATACTTTGAATTTCATCAGGCATAAGCCGAGAAGTAGCAAAGGCCCTTTCTTCCTCGCTCTCAAACAAACATTCTTCTTTTTCGCGAAACGTTCTCTTGAAAAAAAGTTTGTTGACGAGGACGTAAGAAGGTTGAGGTGCCCCACACCGATCTGTCAATGGAATTGAATCATCGTCCCAAGGACATTTAAAGCGATTCTTGCATGCCTCACTAATTGCTCGAAGCCGTTCTTTTCCTAAAGGAGGCGTCCTCGATATAATTGACCGAGCATCCAAGAATCCCCCCTTCTCGCCCTTGACAGTAAATTTTCGCCTTGAACATGCCCAACAAACTGACCGCAAAATATACAAGATTAATGATATTTGACCTAAACGGCATACAGGCTTGTTTAATTCAATATGACCAAAGTGCTGGAAGCAATCAGCTTGCCCGCACGTGGTGCATCTCAAGTTTCTGTCCGTGACGCCAAATCGAGGGTCGGACAGACCATTTGATTTTGGAAGAGATCGCTCCAAAGTAGATGGAAATAAAACTTGCACTGCTGACAGGTTTCGCACCTCCTTGTCCGTATACAGCGTAAGCTGAATACTTTCAAGAGCGTGCGACATTTTTTTTTTGATTATTGTAATTAAAGTATTAAAAATAAAAGATAAAAAAATGAGTATTACAATTACAAAAGATAATTTTGTGAGGGTTGAATATTTTTCTACAAATCCAATAGACCCCCGATCCTTTACCAAAGGCCCCCCATCCTCTTTAGAATCGTATTTCGGGTCGATCGGTGCAGGTTGCGGACCGTAAATCTAACCAAGGCCGCGAGAATGCCCAAGATGGTCAAGCCGAGCCCCGGACTGAAGGGCGCGGCCGGCAAGGGCGTCATCGGCATCAAGGGCGTCAAGGGCGTCAAGAAGACTCACATCAAGGACCTTTACAAGCTGACCGAGGACAAGGAGTTCGAGATCAGCATCAGCGCGCTCAAGAAGCTGAAGCGCATGGAGGGCGACC
>Ga0114969_10000410_pt1 | contig 36668 bp, 64 predicted proteins | sample M_130807_MF_Meta_FD_87316 | JGI IMG/M metagenome (GOLD analysis project Ga0114969, IMG submission 87316) | Freshwater microbial communities from Lake Montjoie, Canada to study carbon cycling - M_130807_MF_MetaG | ecosystem: Environmental > Aquatic > Freshwater > Lake | place: Lake Montjoie...
CAAATACCAGATATGGAATAGTTAGAAAGAAGAGACTATCATTGTGGGATCGTGTTAAAATGTTATTTGGAAATCAGTGGGCGGCATTTGAATACGTTTTGGGTAGCCATAATGTTGAGAAAGGATCTGATTCACAAGGTTTTTATGATACCAACGTATGGGAAGAAGTGGCTATAAAATACAACATACGTCAAAAATTGTGGGATCACGTAAAAGATACTTACGAACCATTTGACTTGAGTGAAGGTGTTGTTATATACGGTGAGATATATGGTGCTGGTATACAAAAAAATTATGATTACGGATTAACCGATATAAAATTTGCCGGATTTGATGTCCAAGTTGATGGGGCATACCAACCGTACATAAATGAAACTGTACATTTTGATTGTCTTCAATTACCACAAGTTGAGTTACTATACCAAGGTAATTGGTCCAAAGAGGAGCAAGATAAATATGTGTTTAATAACAACATAGAAGGCACCAAAGTACCACACGAAGGTGTTGTTGTTAAATCGGTATCAGGTAACCGAGGAAAGGTGTCAAAATGTATAAATCCTGACTACAGCATATTCAGTGAAAAAAATAACGTAGGTGACTCTCATTAACTTGATGGAGTCACTTTTTTTTATTAACTTTATAAAAAATTAAATTATGCCTTACATAAATGTAAAAGTGGATTTGGATGAGGTTTACGACCAAATGGGTACGTACGATAAACACGATATGGCTGAATGGTTGTACGAAGATGGAATATTAGACAAACACCCAAACTCTGAAATAAGAAAAATGGTTAGGGGTAACGAAGAATCAAATGGAGAAAAAGAGTTAAGAGATAACCTAAGTAAATTATGGAACTCCCATTACCAACTAACAAATGAAGAAGAATTATTAATAAAACAAATAGCAAATAGATTATGATACAACCAGCAAGGGAAATTATTTATGGGGTATGTGATAAAACAGGAAATTGTGATTCATACTTCGGATTCTTCAAAAGTTATGAAGATGCCCAAAAAGAAGTTAAAGTACAATCCGATAGATTAAAAGAGGATCTTGGATTGATGGAAATTGAAGTTAAAGAAGATCGTGCGGTCTTAATGAAAACGGATAGGGTAGAAACGGTAGTAATAATAATTCACAGTTATGTCCTTAGATAAAGAAAAAGACCCAATAGGGTTAAAGATCACAAAGTTTATAGTTGCAAACGTTTTTTGGTATTTGTTATTTTCTATAATTTATTGGAATATTGATTGTACTGAATGGTGGTTAGCTAAAGGTGCTTGGGGTAGATTTGTGCTTGTGGTATTAGAATTATTAATTTATGGAGGTATATTTTTAAATGGAAAAAAAAGTTGAAGTTTTAGTTAGATTTGCTAACGAAAGTGTTTATTATAGTAAAATACTAATAGATCCATTAAAAATAGAAGATCCAATGATTTTTATTGATGAGGTGTTCTTTACTATAGACGGTATTAGGGTAGCAATGAAAAAAGAAGATTGGAATACGTTAGAACAATGGAAAGAAACTGGAGAAGAGAATTAAAAGAAATATTAAAAAAAAATAATATGAGTGAAGAATATATTGAAGATACGGTAGAATATACTGATGACGAAAGAATGGATGAGCCTATTATCAGTACTATCGGTAAAATGCTTGTGGAGAAAGAAGTTGATAGTGATATTCCTTCTTGTTGGAGTAATTTAAAAAATAATGAATACGCCCCTGCGTACCCGACAGTACCAAAGGTTCCTGCTGGTGTTTATGAAATAGGGTGGAATGCTAGTCTATCAACATATACAGTTAAGAAACAACCATTCAAGACAGATGAGTTATACCACTTACCATCATATGAAATTACAGACATTTTAAAAGACATTGATAATTTTTGGGATAGGGCTGACAACTATAAGAAGTATAACTACATCCACAAAAGAGGGATTTTAATGTATGGTGAACCAGGTTGCGGTAAATCAGGTATCATCCAATTAATATCACAACAAATAATTGAAAAAGATGGTATTGTAATCAATGTTAAAGATGAAGAAGATGTTGAAAGGTTTACATCATTCATTGCAACATTCAGAAAAGTTGAACCTAAAAGACCATTAATTGTTTTATTAGAAGATATTGATTCACTTGCTGGTGAAGGTAGAAGTCAGACCGCAAGACTATTAAACATTTTAGATGGTGTAAAACAAATTGAGGGTGTTGTTTATATCGCAACAACAAACTACCCTGAAAAACTACAGGAACGTATTACAAACAGACCGTCTCGTTTTGATAGAAGATACAAAGTAGAACTACCAAATGAGGATATCAGAAGAGCTTACATCCAACATAAATTAAATGACGATGATTTAGATAATATCAATATTGAAGAATGGATTGAAAAAACTGAAGGAATGTCTTTGTCACATCTAAAGGAAGTTGTGATTTCGGTTATTGTTATGGGTAGAACGTTTGAGGAAACGATTGACAACCTTGAAGGATTGAAGACCGCACCAAGAATTAAAGGATCAAATAGTATGGGGTTTGGAAAATAAAATTATGAAAACATATAAAAAAGTTACTTGGGAATGTTTAAGTTGTAATAAACAACACGAATCACAATCTAATAAAAGATGGGATATGCAAGTTTGTGAATGTGGTAAAAGTGGTTATGACTTGGAGGAGTATTACTCAAGAACAATGGGGGAAATAAAGATAATAAAAGAAGAAGTGTTTGAAAAATGAGACATCACGCAAATTTTTATACAAACAGATTGGTTAAGGAATGGTTAAAGAACGGTAAGATAATAATTGCTTGTGATCTTGACGACACCATCATACCTTACAACGAAGAAATCAAAGAGAATTGTAAAAAAATGGTTAATTTGATTTTGGACTGTCAAAAAGAAGGTATTATATTTTTGGTAAACACCGCAAGAAGCGAACACCAATTAGAGAAAGCAAAACAACAAGTTGAAGAACTTGGTATTGTTGTTCACGGAGTAAATGAAATGCACCCTGAATGGGATAAACCTTACGGTATTAATGGAAAGTTATATGCCAATATATTCCTTGATGATAGGGGAGGTTTTTGGGACACGTATTGGACTTTATCAAATGCTTTAAGTATTGTTAGACACCAAAGAAAAGATGGGAGTAAGGATGAATGATAATCATAGAACCGATCAGGAGTTTGAAAACTTTTTAAACACAATCAGTGGAGTTACGATTTCACACAAACCACATTTGGGACCAATTACAGAAAGAAGATATTTTGGTGTTGGTAATGGATGGTTGGGAATTGTTCAGAGATTATTTGAAACGCTGATTGATCTTGGTTGGGATAAGAGTTTCATCAATGTTAAAGAAAAGTTTGGCGGTATGAGTATTTTTATTGACAACATACCTGAAAATGGGTTTAATTTTATAATAGAAGCAGAACGAGAAACATTCCAAGTATGTGAAGTTTGTGGTGAAGATGGTGGGCAACATAATATAAACGGTTGGATCCATACACTTTGTGACGAACATAAAGACGAAAAACTATATGTTGAATATCAGGGAAAAACATATTTGACAAAATTATTGGAACCAATTAATAACGGTGATTTATATTATAACGCCAAAACTAATGAGATTATGGTTTGTGATGTTAATAATTTTTTTGATCCCTGGTCTCTAAAAGTGGTTGAAGTTATAAAAAATAATGATTAAATTTTTTGTATGAGTAAGTTTGAAAAAAAGATTATTGAAAAAGAAAATGAAAGACTTTCAAAGATGAAGGAAAGAATTATAGACCTTTCATATTTTACAAGTGAGGAAACCGCAAAAAAATACCAAGAAAAAAAAGAAGTTGATGACAATTTTGTACCAATGACATTTAAAATTAACCCAAAGGAGGTTGAAAAACTTAATAAATGGATGGGAAATATTATAGGTGTTTATGGTAAATACGGTAACTTTGAATATACATTTAAATCAACCGGTGGTTTAGGTTGGGATATTTGGGTTTATAACGATTTAGCAAAAACAGAAATATGTTTAACGGAAGACGCTGACTATTAAATTTTTAACTAAACTATATTAAGCCCCACCCACAAAGTGGGGTTTTTTGGTATTGTAATTGTATTCCATAACGAAAATAATAGTTATGGAAAAGAAAAGTAATCACAATTTAGAAGAAAAAAAATTTAGTAATTTTATGGTTGGGTTTTGTTTTATGAGTGCAGTTGTTTTAGCTGCGGTTTCATACGGAAAAACAGAACCAATAGAAAAAAAATTCAAAAGATCATCACCCGAAAACACCAATTTATTGGTTGACGCAACCGAAAAACCACCAGTCGTTGAACCACCAAAAGAACAACCACAACCACAATCAGCAACACAAAAAGATGAAACTTTGGATTTAAATAGTGATGTTGACACTACATCAAATACGGGTCCCATTAACAATAACCCATTTGTTGATTTAGGACTACCAAAGGGAGATACAACCATACTTACTAAGGTTGATCCTGTACCTGTTGTTGTTCCTGATAAGGTTGAAGATTTCCCTGATATTGAAGCAGAATTTCCAGGGGGTTATGATGGTTGGAAACAATACCTTTTAAACGAATTAAAATACCCTGAAATTGCAATTCAAAATGGAGATCAAGGGACTGTTTATGTTGTATTCATAATTGAAATGGACGGTAGTATTGGCGATGTTAAAATAACAAGGGGTGTTAGTTTTGAAGTAGATAGAGAAGCAAGAAGAGTAATTAAAAATTCACCTAAATGGATTCCAGGTAGAATTAATAAAATGAATGTTAGAACAAGATTGAATATACCGATTAAGTTTAATATCTATTAATTTGTAAAATCAAATTTAATTTATTATCTTTGTTATTATGAAAGTTTTATTTTTAGATTTTGATGGAGTTTTGGCTCTATCTTCTGAATGGGGTGGACGACACAAGAAAAAAGGGTTTGACTCAAATCCTGAAACTCCTATGGACATACGAATGGATAACTTCAATCAAAAAGCGGTTAAAGTATTAAATGAGATCATAGAAAAAACCGGTTGTGAATTAGTTATTTCATCTGATTGGAAACGACATGGAACTTTGGACCAAATAAAAGAAATGTTTGTTACTCGTGGAATTAAACCACCAATTGATATAACACCATTTTGTAGGGTTTTATTTCGTGAAGGCAAATTACCAGATGATTTTGTTTTACCACATTTTAATAAAACAGAGTATGAACGACATATTGAAATTTTACATTGGTTAAAAGAACATCCTGAAGTAACTCATTGGGTTGCGGTTGATGATCTTGATATGTCAAAACGAGATGGTTGGGGACTTGAAAACTTTGTTCACTGTAAACGACCTAATCTTGAGGGAATTAAACAATCTGGACTTAAAGAAAAAATATTAAAGTTTTTGGAATGAAAAACATAAAACAACTATTTCGTAGACGACCTGATCTTCTTGAAAAACCTGAAGTTCAAGAACTTATTGGATATACCCAAGAACTTGAAGGTCAGGTAATGGAAAGAAAAGTTGAAGACACATACAACAAAGAACATATGTTAAGATCAATGCTTTCAGACATCCTCTCAAGTTGTAGGGAGTATGAAGAGAATAAACTACTTCAAGATAGATATCCAGAATTATATGAAAAAGTTGATGCCGATTCTTTAGTTAAAAATTTAATGGATTATATTTTAACTATGAACGCTAAAAACGATTTGAGGTTATGAAAGAATTAATATTAATGGAGAATTGTTTCGGACCTGACGTGATTATTGACGGTGAGTCATTATTTATCCACGAGTATGATAACAGAGACCCAAAGGTTATTGAAGACATACAAGATAACCTAATTACAAAACTACACGAATTAAAAGGTGGAATGGGGATGAATGATTGGTACGCAATTGTTGAAATGATTACTCAACTATCCAACGAATACGAATATCAAGTTGATCAATCTGATGAAGGAACATCTTGCGATGAGTGTGGAAACTATAATCATAAGTATGTATATAAAAAAATAAAAAATGGAACAGACGTTTAAGATATTTGTAATACAAAATGAACCATATCTAACAATAAATGAGGATGTTAAAGTTGGGGACAAGGCGATTGTTACCGTTGGAGAGTTATATCCGACATTGGTTGAATGTATAAACGAAGACCAAATTAATTTATTTCAGAAACCAAAAACATCAATGACCAAAAGACATAAGGTTGTTATGATGGGTGAAGACCTTGTTTTAGAAAATGAAATTTTATCATTATTAAGTGAAAAGGAAGGACCATTAACTGTAACATACGAAAACGGTAATATGAAAGTCGTTACAGAAATGTAATATATTTATTTGTATGGGAATTACAAGTCCAATTAAAGAGTTCATAAAGGAGTTTTATGTTGTTAGTTATAACCCAAAACAAAAACAAATAACACTCCACGACCAATTAGACCGACTCCACAATAAAAATACGTATATTGATATTGGTAGGGTTGGTAAAGTAAAGATCACATTATGTTGGGGGATTGTTGAGGAATTTACAGGTATTCAATATCACCACAAAGAATACCAATCTGAACTATCAAAATTCTTTTTTGAATTGATAACGGAAAAAAAATCAAAAGAATTTTTTAAATTACTATTAGAGGAAAACATTAAAGTTGATTTTTTGTTAAACGAGGTTATTGAACAATTTCCATTATTGGGTTAGTATATATTTATAGATATGAAAAGATTTTTAATTACAGAAGATGAAAAAACCAATATCTCTGATCAACACGATGATATAGATAGAAAACTTATGAACTTTTTATTAAGACGTGTTGAAAAAAAAGAAAGACAAATAGGTTACGGAGACGAGTACGCATTTACTGTTATTGAAATATCCTTCAGCGATTTACCCGGTTATGGATTTAACACGTTCAGTAGTAGAAAGGATATGGAAAGGAAAATGTTAGAGATGATAGAAGAAAACGACATTGTAGATGTAGGTGAATATAATCCTGGTATTTTAGATACTGACAGACAAAAATTAGTCAAAACTGTAAGAGCATTTTTAAATTTCATAATGCCAAGAAAATGATAAACACCGACACAAAATTAATAAATACATTAAAAAGACTATATGAAGGTCAAGAATACTCAACAACTTTTGAGGATGAGGTAACTTCTTGGGACGAAGATGTTGAGGTGTATTTTGAAGAATGGGAAATAAAGTATTATTTAAAGTTAAACCAAGTGTTAGGTGAAGGGTTAAAGGCAATAGTGAGTTTTGATGTTATCATTACCGATATTATTGTTGATGGAGATAGTAGATACTATATTTGGAAAGAAGCCGATTATTATCAAGATGAATGGTATCTTTTAAAGGTTGAAAAAGATTTATATAACACGATAGGTAACGATTTTCCTTTGTCATTTTATTTTAATTTTTATGGTGAAGAGGAATACAATAATTTACCTTCTGCATAAAAAGCCTTATAATTAAATCAAAAAATATTATGCAAACAAAAGTATGTAGTAAGTGCAAACTTGAAAAAGATGTTTGCGAATTTCATAAAGAACCAAAAAAAATAGGTACTTATCGTGCTAAATGTAAACTTTGTATAAATGAGGAAAGTAGAAACTATTCTAAAAATAACAGAGAAAAAAGAAACCAAATACAAAAAAATTGGAGAAAAGAAAACCAAGAAAAAGTAAAAAATTATAGAAAAAAATATTATGATATAAATCCTAAAAAATTTATTTTAATAAGTAGAAATTATAGATTACATAATAATGAAAAAATAAAAATTCAGTTAAGAAACTATTATATAAAAAATTTAAATTATCATAAAGAAAGATTAAAAAAATGGAAAGAGATAAATAAAATATTTAATAAAGAAAGATTAAAAAAATGGAGAGAGATAAATAAAGAGAATATTAAAAAATACAAAAAATTAAGATATGAAAATGATTTGTCATATAAATTAGTGACTAATTGTAGAAATAGAATTAATGGGTTTTTAAAAACTAAAAATCTATCAAAATATAATAAAACATTTGAATTTATAGGTTGTAGTACCGAAGATCTTAAACTTCATTTAGAAAAACAATTTAAACACGGTATGAGTTGGGATAATAGGGGTGAGTGGCATATTGACCATATAATACCATTATCTTCTGCAAATACAGAAGAAGATGTATTTAAACTTTGTCATTACACTAACTTACAACCACTATGGGCTAAAGAAAATTTACAAAAATCAAATAAAATAATTAAAAATTAAAATTATGGCACACCCTATACTTCATGCAAAAAGCTCAGCAAAAAAATTCGGAGGAAAATGGGAAGATTATATTCATCTACATAATTGGCTTGACGAGACTAAGGGATGGCATGGTCATTCGTTTCATCGTATGTGGAGACACCACTCAGAAGGTATATTTGAAGGAGAAGAAAGGTTTGGTACACACTTTATAAATTCTGAAGGTAAAACCGTTTATACGAGATATTGCCTTGAACAACACGTAAAAGAAGATTGTGATGGATACATACCAACGGCAAGAGAATGGTTCCTAATTGTGGAAAATAAGCAAAGACCTCTATGGGCAACAAGAACTCAGAAGTTAGAGTTTGAGGATTGATATATTTATTATTATGAATCAATTAGAAAAAATTATACAATCAGAACTATCAGGTAATTTAAGATCATCATTTAACAGATTTTGTTTACTATTACAGGCGTATTCCGACGCAACTATTTGGTCATACCAGTGTGATTTTAATTTGGATGATACTATATATTGGCAGAATGATTTTTACGTTTATGGTGGAGGATTTGCTCAGGAAATGGATGAACCAATAAAGGATTTGGTTAAAAATACTATTCAAAAATACATAACTGTTGATTTTTTATTTGATGAAATATCTGACGACACCACTAAAGAAATAACAAATCAGGGGTGGTTTCATTTTAATATCTATCCATATAGTAAGAAATTAGAAATTGAGATATCATACGATATATATAATACCGAAGATAGAAACCACCAGTCGTCTATTTCAGAATTGGTTAATGAGAGTAATCTACAAGATAGAATGGTTGATCAATTGAATGATTGGGATAAACAAGGGGCGGTTTTTACCATATACTATGAAGGTGATGATGGGGAAAGTCGTTTTGATGATGTTTGTGAAAGTAACGTCGGAATTAATAAAATACCAGAGGTTTTGGCTAATTTGGGTTGGGATATGATTGATAATTATGAGAGTGGATATTACTACGATGAGGGAGGTAGAGGATCTATGGATTTCAATTTTAAAGAAGATACTATTTATATGAACCATATTGAATACTCAACAGGGAGTGTGGATAAAACGTTGGCAGAAGTAAAACTATGAGAAAATACGAACTAACAGAAGATCAAAGAAAATATTTTAATAAGTTTAGTCTTTATTTAGATGCTATTTTTGGTAGTGACGGGATTCAATGGGAGTTGGGTCTTGGAAATGAATATTTTGACATTGAAGAGTTATACGGACCAATACCTTCAGGTCAATTTAATAGAGGTCGTGAAAAAGACATGCCAAATAACGATGATCCTGGAATGGTTTTTTTAGATACTATCGTTTCTAAATTTATTGAAGATAATATAGATGATATAACTAGTTATTTTGATTGTGATGAATGTGGTGGTGATGGGTATATGATTGTTAAGTATAATCCAGAGAATAAAAACCTAACATTTAATTTAGGTGTTAATTTAACCTTGTCTAATAATGAGGAACATATGTTAACGTTTAATGATTTAATAAATGCCCCACAACCACAATGGGGACGACCTTATCAGGAGTTAAAAAAATTACAATACGATGAATTTATTAATAAATATAAATCTGAGTTAGGGAATGAAATTGTAATGGAGTATAATGGTGGTGGAGACGATGGACAAATAAATAATGATTATCCAGATGAAATTATACATTTAGGTTACGAAATTATAGATGTTTATTATTCGGGTTGGGAAAATAACGAAGGTGCCGATGGAAGTATCGTTATTAATTTTGATGAAAAAATGGTATATCTTACCCATAATGGTTATTATGGTGATACGGATAATGTCCATATAGAAACTATAGAATTTGTTTAAAATATGGCACAGATTAAATTACAAGAAAATATAGAAAGAATTAAAGAATTGATGTTGGTTGAAAACGACGAACAACTTTCTTTATTTGTTGATGAGAGTGATCCCGTTAGTATAAACGATAGCGTGTTTACAAAAAAATTTAAAGAAAAGGTATATTTTATTTTAAGAGACTTATATAAATCAAATTGGGATAAAGATAACAGTCGAGGACCTGGAGGTGGTGGAGGTGTTGTTAACGTACATACCGTCTATGAATTGTTACAGAAAAAAGGTTTAACCGATTATGATCCACAAGGTGGGGATTGGTCAATACTAAACTACTTTGATACAAATCCAAAAGTTAGGGAAACAATCGTTGGTCTTTATGAGACGGAAACAGGAAACGTAATAAACAATACCAACATAATGGAAGACTTTATTACGTGGATGTCAAAAAACCGTAATAAACTATTTAAAGATGGTCCGATACTTAACCAATTGATTGAAAAAAATATAGAATCACTATATAGTGGTGAGTTAAACGAGAGAAAGGCGTATGACTACCTTACTGAAGTGTTAAAAAATTTAGATGGTTGGTCACTTAAAGGGAGATCGGTTCCAGGATCAAAAACGGATAGGGAAGGTGTGGATTTCGTTATGGTTAATGAAAAAACAGGTAAAGAAGGTAAATTCCAAGTTAAACCACTTACGTTTTTTGTAAAAACTAAAAACGGGTATAAAGTAAAAAGTTATAACATTTCAGGATTGGATAAAAAGCCTGTTGATTATTTTGTTTTTGCTTCCAGAGATAAAGATGATGTATTTATATTTAGAAACACGAAGAATAAATACGTAATTTTAGATAAAAACACGGTTCAGTTTGAGGAACCACCTATTAAATTTTAAAAATGGCAAACGAAACGGCTAGAGACTTATTGGACGAATTTAATAACGGCGGATGGGACGATATAAAGGCGTATTTTGGTGATGACCTTAATACATTCTTAGATTATTTAGGTAAATACGGTTTAGATAGTGAAATTGATTACGACAACATTGATGAAGAGTATAAAAACCTACTTCTATTATCCAATTTAGAAAAAAACCCAACAGAAACTCTAAAATATATTACCGATCAATTAATAATGGATGTTTACCCAAGACAGGGAGGGTATTATCTTTTTTTAAGAGATAGAGACGAACTCGCAGAACTATTTAAAACATACGGAAGAGAGACTAGCCCAAGAGATGTTGCAAAATCTATGTTAAGTGAAGATTATTGGGAACCATTTTATGATACAACATACGATGTATATAGAGACGTAATTGATGAATTGGATGAAGCAAACAAAAATATATTATCACATTACATTATTAAAAATATCGGAAATCAAGAATTACCACTTGATGATTATGAATCCGATTTATTTAATGATTTTTCGGATGAACAAGGAACAGAAGGTATTTTTCAAATAACAAGTGAAAATGTTATGGAATTGATTAATGACGAAGATGCGATGAATGTGTTACTAAAAGAAGACCTAAGTGATTTAAAAAATGATCTATACTCAATTCATGATAATGCTTACAATACCGCATATTCTGATGAAATATATAAGGGAGTATGGGGAGAGCTTTCAACATACTTTAATGTGGAAGATTGGATACACGAAACAAAAGAAACTCGTGCCGGAAAAAAAGTAACACACGAATACATTAAAATTAATAATTTTTACCAAGACGTTTATGACTTTTTATCTAATAACGCAACACCTCAATGGAGAGAACAATATTTAGGGTATAATGAAAGTTATTGTGGATTTATTGGAGGAATGATGGATGATGGTCAAAAAGAATGGTTATCTTTTAGAATACCGGACTACCCTGATTGGACAAGAACTAAGAAAAACATAAATGAAATGTTTACAGACTATGTAGGATGAAAATAGTAATTACAAAAGACCAATTAAAAACAATAAGAGAGAACGCATCAAAAGAGTTTAATTGTGAGAAATGCGAACACAGTTGGGAAATTGAAACAAAAGACAAACACCCATACCTTTGTCATATGTGTGGTTACGATTCAAATAAGAAAACACATAATTATGATGAGTTAGAAAACTTTTGGAAAAACTATAAAAAAGAAGAAGTCACCGAAAAGTGGTCAGAAAAATATAAAAAAAGTATTAACTGTAATTCACCAAAAGGATTTTCACAAAAAGCTCATTGCCAAGGTAAAAAGAAATCACTAAAAGAATCAACTGTATTGTATGGCTACAACCTTGAAGAAATAAAAAAAGCATTAAAAATATTATCATCAGTTTCTGATACGATGGGTGATAAAATACCTTTAGATTTTAAACTATATGGGTATCACCCATATCAAAGTGAGTATGGGTTTAGACGATTAGAATTATACATTGATGTTGACAGTGAGGACGGAACTTATAATAATTTACCAAGTGAGATGAGGTATAGATTCTCAATGGAACTACTTGATATTTTTGAGATGATGGGTCTTTACAGCCATAGATCAATGCATCCATCTTATAATTTTTATTTTAATAAAAGATCATTAGAAGGTATAACAATTATTTGATTATTTAAAAAAGAATATATATATTTGTACTATTATAAATCATTAAAAAATAAACAAAAATTATGGGAACAAAAACAGGAAACAAAGGACGTTACATTTGTAAAGTTGGTTATTTGGATATCTACGCTAAAGATAGTCTAAAACCTAAAAAAGAAACTAAACATAAGTTTGTTAAAGCGGATGTTAAATCAACGGTTTATAATATCCTACACGGTAAAAAATTAACCACAGTCAATTTAAAAACTAAAGACGAGGCGGTTACCAAGGCGATAGAATTGATGGGTGACAAGGCGGCACTTTACGGGTTAATCTAAACCCATCTATTATATAATACAAAGGTCAGGATTAACTCCTGACTTTTTTGTTTATATTGGTATTTATTATTATGGAGTTTAAGAAAAAAGAATTAATGATTGAAGATAAGCGCGAGGAAGGAATCGTAAAAAAAGTCTTATCTAAAATGAAAGATATTAAAGACAGGGCAAGTTCTGAAGTAAAAGAGACTGGTGCGTTGGTTAGAATATTAACACACGCTGTTAAGTCGTATACTAAAACTAGGGGGTTTGATCTTAATGATGAAGATAGAGAATTCATAAAAGGCCAATCTGTTGACGTAGTAAGGGGATTAATATTAACGATAATCGCTATGGTACCTTTACCAATACCACTCACACCTTTTCTAATAATATTTGGTAAAAAAATTGGAATAGATTTAACACCAAAAGAACACGATATACCAAATAAAGGAAAATCAAAAAAAGAAAAATTAGAAGAGAGTAAAAAATTAAATATTATTTTAACTGAAGATCAATATAAAAAATTAATAGTTACAAATAATAAAAACCAACAACACAACAAAAACTATTTGAAAGAATCTACAACTGCGGTAGAAATGAATAAACCTAGTGGTAATAAATTAGAGTGGCCCAAATGTCTCGAAGGACAATACTGGGATATTGTTAAAAAAAAATGTGTTGACTATGGGTTTAGTGAGGACTTAACACCTAAAATTTATAAAGATACATATAGTGGTATAGATGATACATTTAAACAACAACAAAAATTATTTTATCAAGAACTTAATGATAAGAAAAATTCTGATAGAATAAAAATTGCCCCATTATTAGAACAGGCAAAAGATTGGTGGAGAAAATGGTTAAACGATCCAATAACTATAAGTAAACACCAAAAACAATTTAATTTAACTGATGAACAAACTAAGGATAAATTTAAAAATTATTTAAAGGTTATTGATAATATTGAATTAGTGGTAATGAATAGATATGGGGATAATAGAAATGATTATGCATTTATTCTAAATGCCTATATCGATTCTAATCTCAATGATTCAAGTTTGGGACATATTTTTGACAAAGAATATGATGTACTCATACAAAATGGTAGTAATGAAATCGCTGCGTGGTTAGGGGGTTTAGTTTCTACTGCTTCAGGGGGTAATAACATAAATGATTGCAGGGTTTTTGTACCATCTCCTTTAATAGGAGAAATCTCTAATTATGAACAAACTTTTGCACACGAAATACAGCATATGTTAGAAAATAGGGTAGGACTTTTAACGTCTAAGGATGTTATGTCTAAATCATTCCCAAAGCCAATTGAAGGTGGTGTTTCAATAGACGATATAAAAAAATCAACTAATGTGTTATATGGTGTTTCTGATTCAGATGTGGAAAATAAAGAAATAAATACCTCTGAAGAGTCAAAATTAGATTTAAATAAAGGGATAAAAGATCTTATGAAATTAACATTTTCTACTTCTAAAGGAGAGGAAAAAACCATACCAGAAAATCGTGCTAAAAATATGTTAACACAGTTATTATCCCATATGTCAGTTAATGATAAAAAAGATTATGATTGTGATCACGGAGAAAAAACGGCTAACCTTACTGAGTTAAGGAGTGAGTTAAGATTAAAACCTGGTGAAACATTAGATTGGAATGGGGTTGTTTTATCTTATTGGAATAATGGATCGGTTCCAGGAGGTAGATACATAAACACACGGCCCGTTTATAGAATTTTAGCTTGTTGGACTTGGAATAATTTTACCCCCGATTTAAAAACTTTATTTGAAAATCTTAATAATTTTGCTATGAGTAAGGAAAATAAAGGAACAACCCCTACATCATCATTAAATAATAAAAATTTAGAGTTATCACATTTTATAAGGAAAAATAATAAAAACTTTTTATCTGAGAGGAATAATAATTTACCGATTGAAAAAAAATTAAAAGAATCAAAATTAAATATTATTTTAACTGAAGATCAATATAAAAAACTTAATGAAATGGTGCAAAAATATGAAAGCATAATTCATAAATTATGTGTAACTCAAAAACCCGATAGCCCATTTTGTCGTTTATATAAAATGAGAGATGATTTAATAGGGGATGATAAAGTTGATTTAGATGTATCAATAGAGGTGTTAGATGATTATTTTAGGTTTAAAAACGTTGGAATGTTTCCACGTATTGTTGAGTTAGCACTCCAAGATGAGGGTAGAACTTCAACTTATTTAAAATTAATTGCTGACTTTATTGAAGACGATACGTTTGATAAAACAAAAACAAAAAAAGTATTAAACAAACAAAGAAACTCCGAAGAAATACCAGCGGACTTGGAAGATCTGTTAAAAATGGCAAGAACATTAGAACATCAAAAATATGAGGAGAGTTTTGTTGGTGACCATTTTGATAAACATGCAACATTTTTAAGTTTAAGGTATAGTTGTGATGATGATATTAAGGAGACGTTATTCACGATACTAACAAAGGTGAAATCTAAAGAAAGAACACTTGATCTTGTTTTTGAGAAAATGATACAGTGTATTCAAAAATCATTAACACAAGGAATTTATTATTTAAAGTCAGATCTTGTCACTAAAAAAGATTTAGTGTTTGATGACGAAGTGATATTCCCATCAGGAACATTCTTTGAGGTTAAAAAAATGGATCCATTCATAGATAGTTATTTATCTGAGTTCTTCTCAATATTTAAACAAAGCGATAAAGCCAAATTTAAGGGAGAGTATGTTGGTATTTATAATGAACTAATACAAAGGGTATATGAATGGTTAGTAAATAGTAAGGAAGCTAAAGATTATTTAGATAAAGTAAAATTACAAATTGGTGGGATAATTTATGAGTATAACACCATAGTACCTATTGAATATATAGATCTATATTGGTCTAATAAAGGACAAAGGGGTTGTGATGAAAAACGACTATCAATAAGATTTAGAATAATGCCAGGGGTTAATGAAATAAAAACCTTTAGATTTAAAAAAGAAGACGAATTAGATGTAGTCGTTAAACCTGTAACGAATAATGAAAAAGAAAAAGTTATATGTCAATGAAAATAATAATAACAGAAAACCAGTATAAAAAATTAATGGAGGGATTGGCGGATGATGACGTATTTAGAGATACCATTAAAGGTTATGAATCTACAGTTATAGATTCAAGTGGACAACACTATACTTTTGATGATAAAGACCCAAAAAATCCGAAGACGTTTGTTAAATCATCTGCAGATAAAAAAGGTGGAACACTAACAATTGGTTGGGGACATACAGGAGAAAACGCAAAACCAGGTAAAAAAATTTCAAATCAAAAGGCTGAAGAATTATTAACAAGTGATATAACAAAAGAAGAAAATAAGGCAAAAACAATTTTTCCTAAGTATACTTCATATCCACTATATGTACAAAGAGCGTTAGTAAACGCCGTTTATAGAGGTGAGGCTAAAAGCACATATGAATGGGTTAAGTCGATAAATTCGGGTAAATGGAGTACCGCAGCAACACAATATTTAGAAGGTTGGAACATAAATTTTTCCCAAGCAAATGACCCAAAATACAAAGGAGGGGTTGCTGACAGAATGGTAACCAATCAAAAGGCCTTTAAACAATATGCGGAAGAATTAAAAAAAGGTAAAACAACCACAACCACAACCACCACAAAAAAAGAAACCACTACAACTGAATTAAAATATGAAACAGATGAATTAAGTTTTACGTATTTAGAGTTTGAATTAGATAATCTTACTCAAAACACTACATATAAATTACATCAATTTCCTAAATCGGACCCTGTAAATTATAGATTAGAAGTAGGACCATATCCGCCAGCACAAAGAGAAGGTAGATATTTAGTTTTTTTTAGAAATGGAAACATTAAATGGTATAATGGCAATGAGTTCTCATCTTATGTTGGCAAATGGGGATATAACACAGAAAATGATGATTGGAAAATAATTGGTAAAAACGGTAAAATAAGTTTATCAACAGCATTAAACCAACCAGTAAATAATTTTGCATAATAAAATGAAAATAATATTAACAGAAGACCAATATAACGAACTAAATGTGAAAACGTTTAAGGAATTTTTATATAAGTTTTGGGATAGTGAGAAAAAACGAGGAGAAGAACCAACACTTGACGATATTGTTTACCAAATGAGTGGAGTAAAAAAAGGTAGTGAAGAGGATAACCGAACAATACGACCTATATGGTATGACTATAACGGAGGGCATGAGAAGTTGGTTGAAAAATTAAAAAAAGAAATATTATATAAAGAATTAAGTTTTGAAGGTAACCAAAACTTAAAACTAACATTTATGGTGGATCAGATAGAATCCTATGGTGATGGAAGATGGAAAGGTGAGGTTGATATTAGTTGTGTTTTGTTAAATGGGACTGTTGATGGGTATGTTTATAATTATAACAGTGACGAGATGGTTATGAAACCAAATATGGATATTGGAGATCAGTACGCTGAATTGGAATATGATACACAAGATTTTGAATATTTTTTAAAAGACGAGATACAAAGTTTTTTGGATCCCATAATGGAAAGGTATGGAATACCTTATCATCTTGAAATGCTTGTATAATGAAAATAATAATAACAGAGAGTCAGTATAGAATATTACAAGAAAGTGATAAGATAAAAAGGATTGTTAATACTATGCTTAATGATGACGAACTCTCAATTGATGAAATTATGACTTATACTGGTTTAGATGAACGTGAGATTATTGAGTTACTTGGTGGTTGGGATAAAATGATTGAAAAAGCGTACCAACTAATGGATAGGACATTTGATACTAATGATTATAATTTTAGTGGAGGATATGATTTTAGATTTAGAATTAATTGGGTGGAGGATTATGAAGAAGATACGACCACACTTGTTGATTGTCCTGTAGAGAGTGATGGTAAAGTCACTTTGATGGATAATATGAAAACCCATTATTTAAAAGATTTAGAAGAGGATTACGACTTGTGGTGGGAAGTTGAAGGCGAAATAAGAAACTTAATTTATGATATTTTACATAAAGAAGTGATTAAAAAAACAGGAATAAGGGTTGACATAAATAATTGTTGGATAGAAGAATGAAAATAATAATAACAGAGAGTCAGTATAGAATGTTGTTGGAGTCAAATACGGAGCCCATGCAAGATCTTATTGATATGGCTTTTGATCAGGTAAAAGAAAATTGTGAAGATGGTAGTTATATAAGATCACATCAAAATCTTATTTGCGACCCTGTAGATATTATTGAGGAAATTAAAGTGGTTGACGTATCAAAAGTAACATCTATGGATTATTTTGAAAAAAATAAAATGGATGTGATACACATAAAAGTTAATTGTTATGTTGATTCAATACGCGAATATAACAATTTAGATAACTTTATTTATGAACTGCAGGCGGAGGTAAGAAACCTTATTGGAGGTAAATTCATTACTATAGAAATGGGAGAAACAATTAATAAAAGAAAAAACTTTAATTGGTAATGAAAATAATAATAACCGAAGAACAGTTTAATCAGTTACAAGAAAGTGACAGAGATTTTAACAAGACAAAGAATCTTGTTAACTCTATGTATGATGAAGATAAACTCTCAATTGATGAAATTGTGATTTATACTGGTTTAGATAAGGGTGCGGTTATTGTTTTACTTTATGACCGTGAAGTTATACAGGATGGAAGTGGTGAATGCCAAGATAAATTCCAATACTTATATTACACACTTTTTAGGGGAGGTAGTACTTTAATAAATAAAGACCGTTATTTTGAAGACGGATCAAGTGTTGAAATAGTATTTGAACGTTTTTCGGGAACAATTGATTTTGAGTATAAATCTGAAGGGTATAAATTAATTGGGTACGCAACATTAATGTGGGATGCTGAACCAAAATTACCTGTAGATATTACTACTTTTTATGATATTGACGGTACCGATTACGATGTAGATGGAATTGAATACTCAAGTGTTGATTTAAGAACTGATGATAAATTCAATAATATTAAAACATTTAGACAGTTAGTTGATTATTTTAATAATGATTATTATATTATGTTAAAAGAAGAATTGGATCCTTTATTAAAAAGATGTATAAAAAACTATTTATAATATATGAAAACTTATAGACAAAACCTTAACATTTGGTTGGAAGAAAAAAAGAACTCAAGTGAAAACGATGAGGTAAAGAATGTATTAGAGGAAGTTCAAAAATACATCAAGAGTAAGGAGAAGGAAGAATCACATATGGTTGATAGTTCTTATGAAAGTGGTTATTATGATTGTGAACTTAAAAAGGGATTCAAACACAACTATTATAAACAAACATATAAGGTTCACGACTTTATAAAAAATATGTTAAAATTAAATTAAAATGGAGATTACAGCAAACGAATTACAGGAAAAAATTCAAAATGGGGAAAAGGTTATAGTTGAGTTTTGGGGTACTTGGTGTGGACCGTGCATAATGATGAAACCGACATTTGAGAAAGTGGCAAATGAAAATACGTCTGATGTTCAGATGTACACTATGGATATTGATAACAATAGAGAATTCGTCTCTTCTTTGGGTATAAGAAGCATACCAACAATTAAAGTATTTAACGGTGGAGAAGTAACCGATACTAAAGTGGGTGTTTTACAAGAACAAGGAATTAAAGAATTAGTAACAAACCTTTTAATAAACTAATATATATGAAAAAACTATTTGGTATTTTAATTTTATTTTGTATCTTAGCATCCTGTAAATCATCTAAAGCAAATTGTGAAGCATATGGAAACAACACAAAACAAACTGACAAAGGTAGAAGTGACAATCCAAGAAATGTGGGCGGCGACTCGTCCTATCGTACAAAAAAGTAAAAAACAATATTATCGTAAAGAAAAACATAAGAAAATGTTTGGATATTAACTGTTACAATATATAACTTTACCTTTTTTTATGTATCTATAAATAGATGTGTGTGATATCCCTATATCTTCCGCACATTCCTTTATTGATGGATAAATTTTACCTGTATTTACATCCATTACTTTTTTTGCGTTAGGGCTTTTACCTCCTTTATTATCCCTTAAAAGTGCCGACCTTCTTATTTTCTCAACAACCTCTGGATTTTTAACGGGGTTATTAATTAGGTTTCTTAGTCTAAGATCCTCTCTAGGTTTGTTTTTTCTTGGATGGTTTTCAGTACCATTAACCCACAATAATTTTTGAGAATCACTCACTTTTTTTTTCGTTTCAATATTCTTCATTGGGTTATTTTCTTTCATTCTAATACTTTGTTTTAATTTGTTATGTGGACTTTTCATAGGATTTTTATCTGATAACATTTTATTTTTTTGTGTTAATCTAGAATGATCCGAAACGATTAATCTTTTGGATCCTTCGCCACCATCAGTATAGTTTACTAAAGTCCCCTCATTTAAATTCAACCTACCATATTTTTTTATATAAAATATTTCAGACAAAATTGATTCTTCCCAAAATAAGTTATCCTCAATAATCTCAACAGACCAAGATGTTTTTTTTGTTATTCTTAACCATTGAATGTTATGGGTATGTTTTGCAAATGACCTACTATACGTATTGGTATCACATTTACCACTAACTTTCTTACTAACAGTTCCCCTACCAATATAAAACACTTCGTTAGTGTCTAATCTTCTATGTAAATATATGTAACATCTCATATATATAAATATATGGGTTTAGTATAAACACCCCATAAATTATTTTTTTTATTAATGTTTGGATATTAAAATAAAATGTATATCTTTGTTATGTAATTAAAAAAATAAATATGATATACACACCAGAATTAATTAAGTCAATCGCGCCGTCAGTGTTCGCAACCCAACCATCAGAAAAACTTTCCAATAGGTATGTATTTGTACCGACTATAGATATATTGGAAAATTTTCAAAAAGAGGGTTGGGATATTGCGTCAGTAAAACAAACGGGTAAAAGTGTTCACGGACTTCACGAGATCCGTTTACGTAACGGAGAATTACCAAAGGTAGGGGACACTTTAGTGGAAGCAATAATTTGTAACTCACATAATGGAATGTCAACACTATCAGTATCAGCAGGTTTATTTAGACTATGTTGTTCAAATGGATTAACGGTACCCACATCTTCAGTGGAATCATTCAAAGTAAAACACCAAAGATTTGAATTGGATGATGTTAAAATACTTACAGAGTCATTCACATCTAAACTACCAAAGATTGAGATGTCAGTGAATCGTATGATGGAGAAAGAACTATCTACTGATGAGAAGATTGATTTTTTACGTAAATCAACTGAAGTACGATTCGGTCAAAACAAAGTATTAACAGATTTAGAAATGGTTGGTCTATTGGCTCCAAACAGAACAGAAGATGTGGGGGATGATTTGTGGAGAGTATTGAATGTAGTACAAGAGAAGTTTGTCAGAGGAGGGGTGGAGATGTCTTCACCAAAAGGACGGAGAACTAAACTCAGAGGTCTACAAAACATAATGGCCCTAAACAAAGTGAACACAAGACTTTGGGAGTTGGCCGAGGAGATGATCTAAAAAGAAAAAGGAAGTGAAAACTTCCTTTTTTTTATTACATATTTTTCAAAACCATCTCCAACGAATAGATAGAATCCTTATCTTGTTTGGTCTTAACCTTTTTGTTTTTAAGGTAGTTTAAAGATTCTAAAACTTCGTCTTTTTTAGATTTATTAGATGAAATAGAAACAACAGAACCATTAGACGGTTGAGTTGATGGTTGCCTATCAACATAGATAATATCTTTTTGTTTTGGGTATAAAGTATTATAAACTTCAATCGCAGTTTTTGCGTGACGAGTAGTTAAACGGATAACGAGGTATTTAAGTAGTTCTTTCATATCATAAAGATACAAAAAACTGTTCTATTTACCTAACCCCTCTTTGAATTTTTGAAGTAATTTATTGTTGTTTATGTGTTTCTTTTTTTCTTAACCCAATACTTACTTTATTTGTAATAAATAGTTTTAATGTTATATTTATAGTTTATGGATAGACTGATTAGAAAAATATTAAAGGAAGAGGTTGAAAACTTAGAATTATTTAACAGGGGGGTTGATGATGCAATCTCAATTTTAAATAAAGACTATCCATACATAAAGGGTTGGAAAATGCATGATAATAGTTGGACTTATGATGTTGATATTGACGTTATATGTGACATAGATAAGACGGTTCGTTTTTATAACAGTGAAGTACGTCCAATGTGGAGTAAAAAATACCTTACAGATGATGAAGGATTTGCTTATCCATTCTCACCATTGGAACTATCAAGACAAATTAGTAGTGATGAACAGTACCAACTATACAAAGGATTAAAAGAAGACCTTAAAGATATTTATAGTTACATACCTGACAATTTAAAAACAAGAAACGTGGATGGGAAAATTAAAGGAATAAATATGGATAGGTTTGTGTTTAAATGAGAGAGTTAATCAAAAAAATATTAAAGGAAGAAATCTACCTTATAGAGTCTAAAGAAAATTATAGTCCAGCCGGTAAAGAAATAACACCAAATAAAATTGTTATACATAAATCAACCCCAAAGAATAGAGATAGAATATTAGAACAAGGGTTAAAGGTTCGTGCTGGTGAATGTTATAAAACATATGCGGGTTACGGAGAAAAGTGCATTCCAGCAATATTTGCAACTAACTCAGTAAATAAAAGAGCTTGGTTTAATTCATCATATGACGATGACATATGGGAAATTGATACAACAATGATACCTGACGTTAAGTGGTATAAAGATAATCACTACGAACCAACTAAAAAACATATTGTAACGTTTGAAAACATACCATCCGAAGCGTTAACATTAAAGTATGAAGGTACGGAGAGTGGGTTGATGAGAGAATCAAAAAATGAAACAAAAAATATAAACGCAGCGAAGGAAATTATCAATTCAATGTTTGATAACATTTCGTTTTTAGAAGTTAAATCAAAAGAAAAAATAATTAAAGTGTATTTTGAAACTATCTCAACAGCTATGAATGAAGATAGTTGGTTTGTAAACGTTATATGTGACACCATTAAAGATTATACCTCATTAAAAGCCATTCCGTTATGGTGGAGAGGATCCGTGACAGATAAAGATGTGGATCTTTATATTGATACTGAAATAGTGAGATATGACGAGGAAGGTAACCTAATCAACGAATCAAAAGAAAAAGAACCAAAATTTTTAAACTTAATTAAGGAAATAATAGAACCTTTCAAAGAAGTAAGGGGGGTATGTGATATCTACGTTTTGTATAATGACGAAGACGATATGTATTTTATTGACGTTTCAATAGAAATGTACAGACTATATGATCACTTTAATTCGACTTATGGTGTAAGTAATCACGTTTTAAACCTGAAAAGAAAGGTAAGAAAAGAAATTGAAAACTATCTACCGATACCAAACTATTATGTCGGTTCAAGCTCAACTGGAAATTGTGATAAAAACCAACCAACCTAAAGTGAGTTATTAAATTGTTAAGTGAGGTATTAGTATAGTATAGAACGTATTTATACTATATGGAACTATCTAAATTTTTAACCATAGTGATCCCTTGTAAAAACGAATCAAAAACAATTGACACCACACTAACTTTATTGAACTTTCAAGACAATATAAAAGGTCTTAAAGTAATTATTGCCGACTCATCAGATGACGGGACAACATATCAATTGGAATCAAGAACAAATGATCTATTTGATTTAAAGATAATACAAGGGGGACTTCCAGCAAAGGCAAGAAACAACGGATCAAAACACGTAAAAACATCATATGTTTTATTTTTGGATTCAGATATGTTCTTACTTGATCCGACACTTCTAACAACAGTAACGAAGATAATGTTAGAACAAGACATTAATTTACTTACAACAAAGATAAGAACAACAAACGGGAAATATAATTATGTGTTTAAAACATTTGATTTCATACAAAAAATGTCTAAATTTATTTCACCATTCTGTTTAGGTGGGTTTATGTTATTTAAAACAAACACATTTAACGAATTAAAGGGATTTGACGAAGAAGCAAAGGTTGCGGAGGACTATCTTTTATCTAAACAAATAAAACCAAAGAAATTTAGAATAATAAACACAACAGTATTCACACCACCAAGAAGATTTGAAAACAAGGGAGTGTTATATATGATGAGGTTAATGATCAAATCATTTTTAAATAGAAATAATAAGGAGTTTTTTAATGACGACAACACATATTGGAATTAAGGATGGAAGATATAAAAATATTACATTTAAAAAGTAACGCGCAGAAACTTGAAACTTGGGTTGCGATGTTAAACGGAGAAATAATTGGTCACATTTATTTGGAAAGAGAAGATAATAAAAAAATTAAATTCCTTGATGCTTGGGTAAGTAACGATCACAGAAGAAAAGGTGTGTTTAGAATGTTATGGGAAACAAGGTGGGAATATGTTAAAAAACATTTTGAAGGATGGTTAGTTTATGCATGGTGCAAACCAGCATCATTACCATTACTGTTGGAAAAAGAATTTATATCTGGTGAAACAGCAACATATGTGGAAAAAGTAATATAAATGATATACCTACTAATATTCATATTTCAGTTACTATATAATATCTTTAAGGTATATGAAATAAAATACACCTATGAAAATAAAATAAAGAAACTTGTTATAAATTCAATAATTCTAAACGCCTTAACATTATGTTCAACATATTATTCAATTGACCATTTATTAAAAGGAGAAATTGCTGTAATATTATTTTTTATATTAGGAGCAGCCATAGGAAAATGGTTTGCATTAACACATTTTGAAAACTATAGAGCAAAAATATTAAAATTATTAAACAATGAAGACAAAAAAAAATAATAAAAACCCATTAGATGAAAAGATAAACATCTATGGAGCCATTACAACACCAAAAGAATTAATTATAGAGACTCTTATAAATTTTATGTGGGGATTTATGGGAAACTCCATAGTTGTTTTTATGTCAAAGGAAATTGATGTTATGGTATTTTTAAATTTCATATTTTACTATATTTTGATTTCATATATTGTAAATAGAGACAAATATCAAACAAGACTTGGCAAATTTATTATTCTTCCAGGATCTGCAGCACTTGGGGCATATACAGGTTATAAAATTGCCCAGTACATATCATTTTTATTATGAAAAAGTGGAGAACAATTATAATGAGTGATTTACACTTAGGAGCAAGACAATCACAAACAGACAAGATACTAAAATTTTTAGAAAAGAATGAATCCGAAACATTAATATTAAACGGAGACATTATAGATGGTTGGGCATTAAAGTCCGGAGGGAAATGGAAAAAAGAATGTTCAAAGGTGTTCAGAAGGTTTATGAAAAGATCGGAACAGGGAACCAATGTAATATATATCAGAGGTAATCACGACGATTTTTTAAAACCATTTGTTCCATTTTCTATGAACAACATCCAGATAGTTAGAAAATATACACACATTGGTGCTGATGGTAGAAGTTATTATTGTTTTCACGGAGATGTGTTAGACTTTGTTATAATGAAGATGAGGTGGTTAGCAGTAATTGGTGGATGGTCATATGATTTTGTTATAAGATTAAATACGTTTTATAACCTTATAAGGAGAAAATTCAAACTACCATACCATTCGTTAGCCAACGACATTAAACAATCTGTAAAGGGAGCAATTAACTTTGTATCCGATTTTGAGGAGAACGCAAAGGGATTAACAAAACAAAAAGGATATGATGTTGCGGTTTGTGGTCATATACATCAACCAAAATTAGAGAGTGGATATATGAACTCAGGAGACTTCTGTGAAAACTCAACTTGTCTTGTGGAGGACTATAATGGTAATTGGAAATTAATCTTTGTCTAATCAAATTATTTTTACTACTATTGATTAAAAAAAAGTATGTCAGTAGTATATGTAAAAATGTTCCACAACGAAAATGGGGTAACATATTCAACACAAAAAGTATTAACAGTGGTTGACACAGATCAATACGGTAACGTAACGGCAAAGTGGCATAACGATAAAATCAAAGACTACGAAATTGTAGTGTTGCGACCTGATCAATTTTCAAAAAAACCTTTCCTTATGGATTTTAATTAATGTGATATTTATTAATATGGAAATAAAAAAATTAATATCATTTGATTTTGACGACACGTTAGTTCACACAACATTACCAGATGAAGGTAAAAAAATATGGAAAGAAAAGACAGGTGAAGATTGGCCACACAGAGGTTGGTGGTCAAAACCTGAGAGTTTGGATATGGAAATATTTGACATTCCATTAAATAAAAAGATTTATAGAAGATATAAACAAGCAATATCTAATCCTGATAATTATGTGATTTTGGCGACAGGTAGAGTTGCACCGCTACAAGATGAGGTTGATATAATTTTAAACCATTACGGATTGGAGTTTGATGAAATGCATTTAAATCCTGGTATAGATACATTTGAGTTTAAATCCAATTTATTTGCCAAATTAATATATGAACTACAACCTGAAGAGTTTATTATGTATGATGATAGACAAGAACATTTAGTAAAGTTTGTCCAATGGGCAAATGCAATGCCTTGTAAGGTAACAATAATTGATGCAATATCAGGAGAAGAGTTTAAACCAAATGAAGACAAAAACCTACAAGAATCCATAAGAAGAATATTAAGAGAAGAAACGAATACCCAATCTATATTACACGATTTACTTAATATGGAATTTAATGGGTTTGACGATATCTATTATGATTGGGCTGAATATAACTGTGGGATGGGGGTTTGTTGTGATCCATATGCGATTGGGTTTGTTCTTCCTAGTAATGATTACAATGATTATTTATTTAAGTTGGTTGATGGGGATAAATACGATAATAACGGGGATTATCCCAAAGAACTTAGAGATGAGTTGCCTGAACCTTGTTATGAGTTCCCTGATGTTAAAGATCCACGTTTTAATGTGATTGTATTTTATCAGGACTTCGCCGAACAAATTGAGAACTTCTTGAGCTCATCTGATGAATGGGGGTTGGACTTATTGGATTTAATAAATAAAAAGTTTAACTGCAACGCAAAAAGAATAATTTTTATATGAAACTACAAGAACACATAAGAAGAGTATTAAGGGAGGAACTTTTAACTGAAAGACACATTGAAATACCCAAAAGTGAAATCAATAAAGCGGGTGTGTTATTAGACTTAATAAATTTAAAATTGGATCAATATAAAAAAAATCAAATAAAAGAGGATGAACCATTAATTGATTTTAAGGATTACTTCAAACTCACATATAAAAATAATGAACCTATTAATGTATCTGTAGGAATTTACAATGATGATTCAGATCTTGCAGTTGCCAGAATGGATACGATTGATAATATTTTATTAATTAATGTTGCACAATGGTCAGAAAATAACGTTATTAATTTAAATACCTTTGAAGATATGATTACTCACGAATTAGTACATAGTATTGATCCGTTAGTTAGGGATAAAGAAATATTTGGTAAATATTATGAAAAAAAAGGAACAGAACCTATCGGTAATCCTTTTAATTTTTCTAAAATACCAAATAGTAAAAGTGAGTATGAATTAAATTATGATAAATATAGAAAATTACAACACGAATATAAAGCAGAACTTACACCATTAATTAATAAAATTAAAAAAATTGTTAAAGGGGATAATTTAAAAATGAAATTGATGATTTGGGTGATTTCAAACATTAAATATTATGATAGTGCGGAAGAAGTGTTTTTAAATACAGAAGAAAATTTTAGAGATGGAAAACATAAATTGTTTAGAACTATGGATGATTATTGGGATTATGTGTATGATACTTTTTACGTAATTAAACCTTTAACTACTAAACCTACATTATATAAAAAATTAATAAACGATTTATATTTAGGGATTAATAATTAATTAAATATGAACTTACAAGAACAAATAAGAAGAGTATTAAGGGAGGAAGTTAAAACTAAATCAACTAATAAAGAATTTAGTAAATATAAGGATTCCAAGTTTAATACTTTAAGAGGGTATACATTACAGGATATAGTTGATAATTGGGATACGTTATCAAATCATAAAAATGATAATATACAAACAATAAAATATTTTATTGATAATCCTGATAAAATAGATGAATTAATATATGACGATAAAGGTTTGGAGGATGGGTATCACAGATTGATTGCCACCAAAATATTAAAAAAACCAAGATTTAAATATAAATTAAAAGATGAAGAAATATCCGAAATAAAAGAAGGTGAACTTACAGAAAAATGTTGGGCAGGATATACTCAAAAAGGTATGAAAACTATGTTTGGTAAAAGATACCCTAACTGTGTAAAAAAGACAAAATAATGAAACGACTTGATACCCTATTAGAACTTTTAAAAACTTATGATTTACCATATGGGGAATACGCAGTGTTTGGTTCGGCTCCTCTTGTTATTACGGGAATGATTAAAGACGTTAATGACCTTGATGTCATTATAAGACCTAGATCTTGGAGTTTTGATGGTGACGGAGAATATAGGACCAATGATATTGAATTTTTTGATAATTGGCCAGGTTTTGATGTTGACGATTTAATTGACAATCACACATTTGAATTTAAGGGTGTGTTGTTCGTTTATCCTGAAAAAGTTATTGAATATAAACGAAAACTAAATAGAATAAAAGATAAAGGGTTATTTTAATCATATATGAACCTACAAGAACAAATATCAAGAATGAAATCAATGATGGGGATGGGTAGTAAAAACCCATTTATTTACGATAACCCCAAGTTTGTTGAAGAGATTGAAAATGCGATAGAAAAAGATGGAACTTCGTTTATTTGTTCATTTGTTGCATCTGCCGTAAAAATGTTAGAGGGAGATGATGTTAAAATTTATGGTTTTAGTGTAGATAAAAATCCTGATTCGGAATACTTTTCAGATGAAGAAGGTGATGAAGGACATCATTTTGCGGTAATGAACGATAGATATATTATTGATCCGTGGATTTATAATAATTACCAAGATTATGAATCCAAAATCAATTTTAATAGAAGTGTTTTTGATTTACAAAATAAAGATGATAAAAAAATAATTAAATACTTATATGGTAATAAAAATAATTGGGTCGATATTACAAATAGTATGAAAGAATTTAAAGATTTATTTCCACGTACATATAACGAATTAATAAATTACCACAGAAACATAATATGAACCTACAAGAACAAATATCAAGAATACAATCAATGATGGGGGTTATATCTGAAAAGTTAGAAGATATACAAGGAACACCATTATATCATAAAACCTCAACTGAAACTGGAATTAAAATAATAAATTCGGATTCTCTTATCGGAACCAAACCTTCTGATGAATATCTTAATATAGATAAAAGATTGGCTGACACAGAAAAACAAAGTGCGATATCACTCACAAGAGAAAAAAATTGGAAGCCCGATCAATCAATAGGTAAAGGGTCAGGTGAAAGTATTTCAAATGATGACATGGTATTTGTTCTTGATAAATCAAGATTAGAAACAAAGTATGAAGTAGAACCATTTAATTATTATGGTTTAGACCCTAACGATACTGGAACAAGTAAAGGTGGTGAGTTTGAGGAAAGAGTATTAACCAATAGAATTCATCCACTTCATAAGTATCTTGTTGATATAATATACAAAGGAAGTGATCCTGAAATACAAATAATAATTAATGATTATTTAAATAGATGAACCTACAAGAACATATAAGAAAAGTATTAAAGGAAGAGACAACCCAAGTTGACAACTCACTATTAAACATTATAAAGGAATTTGGTTTATATTCAATTACAACAGATGTTGGGTTAACTTATTCTGACGTATGGTCAAAAACAGGAGAACTACCCAGAGAAATTAAAATACAATACCTGAAGGACTTAACAGACGATCAACAACAAACTCCCCACGAGTTGGATCTCACCTATTTAACGGGATCAATACCACTATATGAAAACGATAATTGGCAAACGGTTTATGTTGAATACCTTTCAAATAAAGATAATGTTCTTAAAGTTCATTTGGCAGAATTTGATGAAGAAGGTGGGGTTGATAACTTTGACATAATAACCGAAGATGAATTGGATGGAGAAACATTGGATATACTTGTGAATGAATTATCCGATAGACTACATTATTCAAATAAAAAACAAAGATGATGAAACTACAAGAACAAATATCAAGAATACAATCAATGATGGGGTTTATTAATGAAGGTAAACAAGTCGGAAAGTTATATCATTATACTTCGGAGGATGGATTAAAAGGTATTTTAAAAACCAATAAAATAAATGCTTCAGAAGAATACTACTTGGGAAAAGAACTTTATTTCATATCATTTACTCGTAATAAAAACTTCCATAAGAAAGAAATGAAATGGCAAGTAAAAACAGATTATAGAATTACATTAGATGGAGACAAATTATCAGACAAGTATAGAATACAACCATTTGCATATATACCAGGATGGAATTACGAAGACAATTGGGAATATGATTGGTTAGAGGACGAACCTGAAAGTGTTGTAAAAGATTTCTTTAATCAAACGGGGGATTACGATGAACAAGAAGAAAGGGTATATTTCAAAAATGAAGACGGTGGAATAAGTAATATAAAAAAATATATTATTTCTATTGATAAAGTTAATTAATAAATATAGAATATGAACTTACAAGAACAAATAAGAAAGGTATTAAAAGAAGAGATTAACAAAAAACAATCTATTTTAAAACTTATAGAAGAGTATGGTTTATACGACTTTATGGGTATGTCAGGACTTTCTTTACCTCAAATAAATGGAAAAGTAGGTAATCCACCAAGAGAAGTAAAAATACAATACCTTAAAGATTTAATAGTAGATAGAGAACAAGAACCAAATTTATTTGATGTTACTTTTTATACAGGGGCAATACCACTATGGACGGATGAAACAAATGACACCAAAGGATATGTTGAATTTTTATCAAATAATGATAACATACTTAGAGTCCACGTATCAATATGGAATAAGTATGACGATGAAATTACCGAAGACTACCAAACAATAGATGAAGAATACATAGATGACGAAACCTTAGATATACTTGTAAATGAATTATCTGAAAAATTACAACACCAAAGAATGTAATATGAACCTACAAGAACAAATATCAAGGATCCAATTAATGATGGGGGTTATTAATGAAGGTAACTTTTTTAAAAGAAGGGTGGATTTAAATAGAGTAGAACAGTTACTTAAAGTTCACGCCAATCAAGTATTTGGTGAAACCGAAAGTTATGAACAATTCAAATATGAATTGACATTAAGAGCGGTAGAGGCTGTCATATGGCAAGATTATAAACTTGGTTGGGAAGAGTTACCAGAACAAGAAGAAATTGAGTATGTTAATCAAGTATCAGAATTATACAAGAATAAAATTTATACATTATATATTCGTTATAAAAAATGAACCTACAAGAGCACATAAGAAAGGTATTAAAACAGGAGTCACTAAGACAAACCCTGATGGATGAAATAAAACTATCAGGAATAAAAGACACGGCAAGTATGGTGGGTGTAAGTATAGAAGAACTTTTAAAAATGGTGGGGATAAGAGGTACAAAAGACGATATGATATTTTTAGCCAAATCAATAATGGATAATGATGTTAAACAAAGATTAAATTACTGTAGTTATAATATTGTACCTACACGTTATTCTATTAATATAGATGTTTATCTACCTAAACCAGCACCTAAAGATGAAGGTAGGTATATGTTTGATCAAAGCCTACGTAATCATGCATATGAATTAATAAGTGAGTTAATATATATGTTAGGTGGTGGATTAATCAGAGGACATAATATACACGTTTCTAATACAGGAAATTGTTAAGAGTATAAGACTAACTTACTCACTCATCTCTACCGTTCATTTCATTCACTACGTTCTTCGTTCATAACTTAATCCTATACTCTTTATCGTCTATTTATACGATAATTACATATCTATAAAGGATATGTGGTAATTAATGGGACCTATCTTAAATCATAATGTAATATACTATTAACAAAATACAGGACAATTGTAAAAAGTATTTACACTTATCATTAAAATATAATAATGATACAACACTAAAATATAATGTACGTCTAAAATATTTAATTTACAGTAAACTATCTACTGTAAACTAAATCCCCCATTCTAAAGGGGTATATAATAAGATGTCTCCATCAGTGATTAATAGAATGTCCCCCATTTATTTTAGTGGATGATCAGAGTAAGATGTATAAGTATGTTTCCTATTATATTCATTTATCTTATAACAAGTTATAGATGAGGTGAATTATATTTAAGAACGAACAATACGAAGTGGTATTATAATGGACTGATCTTTTGTAGTGGATAAGTAAGGATAAACCTGACAGTAATACTATAAATAAAATGTCCCACCTCCTTTTAGTCGGGGAACTTCGAGAAGTCCCACATTTTACCACCATTATAGTATCTGTATAAGTAATCCTTTCTATCGTTGGGGGTTATTATATGACACATTTACAGTCCATAAACGTTGGATGTTCTTTAGGACTTCGTCTCCGCGGCTCCTACAATATAAGAACAATAATTAGCTGGAAAATGTATATAGTAAAAAAAATGGTCCTACAGATACCTACAGAGGGGTTTTTTTAGGCTGGTCGTATAACCAGCGACATATTCGGTGGTAAAAGGTGGGAATAATATGTGGTAAAAAGTGGGAGGAGGGATTGTCCCCCGTGTGAAGCGAGCATGACATTTTGACAAAATCAAATAATTTAACAAAAAGTTATTAACAATTTTCCCCCTGACATAGTGTCACCCCTATTATACTATTTATTTATCAACAAAAACTTATTAACATTAAGGTATGAATGAGATGGAAACATATATAAGAGAGAATTATACCCCAACGATTACGGAAAGTAAGTTAGGGTTATGTTGTTTATTCAAACACAATGAGGGAACCAATGAAGACTGTGTGGTATATTTTGAATCAGCAAAGAGGGGATGGACTAAGAAACCCATAATGAATAGACAATATGTAATGGTGGATGCTGATACAAGTTCCTTATTGGAGGATCTATCCAAACACTTTGATCTAAACGAGGAGAACTATAATGTGGTGAGAGAGATTATAACAGATATATGTGTTAACTTAATTGAGGGGAACTAATCAATGGTATCGTGTTTCCCCTTCTTCAATGTTTCTCTATGGGTAACATCATCAGTGGGGATATGATCGTCCTTATCTGTATGATCATCATAGTTAGTCATAGCATCAATCACAAGACCTGAGATCAATATTCCCAATAGACAGAAAATAAGAGTTATGAATGTGGGTGTCATAATACAAATATAGATATATTATTTATATAAATCAAGAGGAGTCTTTATCTTTTTATGATCTAATGTATATTTATAGTAGAGTTCATTTTCCCCACGTAGGGAATTAGTTGTTCAGTCACCCAGGTGGTACGTAAAGTTCAAGATGAATTTAACAACATAATTTCTGATCCCCCTCATTAGGGTGGGGAATTTTTTAATGCTTATATATATTATAAGTAGGTTGGAGTCTACCCTCTGCGAAGGACATCCCCCCGAACCCGTCGTCGGTATTAACCACTGACAATACAAAGGTACGGATAATAAATGACATATACAAATAATCCCCCATATATTTATAAACATTTATTAGGGAGGGGTGTGGATAACTATATGACCCCCCTCTGTTGTTTGGCATACCCCCTCCCCCTTAAATATTGGGGGCCCCTCCCCCCGTATCCTCCCTCTTATATGACAATATGACAGGGTCAAAAGGGGGGACGATCCCTTAAATCAAGTGTGTATTATTAAAACCCCCTTTTAGGGTTATATACTTAAAATAAATTTCCAGAAAAATTTTATGAATATTGGAGTATTTATAATTAAACAATATACTATGAAATTTACTATAACAGAAGAAGAAAAAAAATCCATTAGGGGGATGTATCTTTTAGAACAAGAAACATCTGGAACTACACCTAATACTCAATATATGGCGGCGGGGACTAAATTTTGTTTTTTTGGTTCTTGTAGAATAGACATTAAAGTTATTGATAAAACAACAAGTCAAATAATCACTTCAAAAGGTTCTGAAGGGACTGATGTTAATTCACTTTACCCTCAAGTTATTAAACTTATCCAAGATGAGTTAACCACCAATAAAATTACTGGAGTTACACTTCCCACATTAGAACAACTTGAAGATACGAGTCCAAAGAAATAGTGTTATAAAAATATTACTTAAACCCCCTCCCAACAGAGGGGTTTTTTATTTCCCACAAACACGACCCCCTTTCTAAATTAACCTCCAATATCTAAAAATAAATTTCTGGAAAAATTTTCAGAATATCCGAGTATTTATATTATTATGAAAAGAATTGTAAAATTAACAGAATCAGAACTAACGAACTTCATAAAAAAGATTATTAATGAAATGGATGAAAACATTAAATATAATTATTTTAAAATAATTGACAAAGATGGGGAGGTTGCTGGTGTAGGTGCCGCTGAAAGAGGATCAAAAAACGAAACGGAAATAATTGAACAGATATTCAATTATGGATATACACCTGTAAGGATTTCAAAAAAAGAATATGAAGATTACGATGAAGGTGATGAAATAAGAAACTTTTAAACTAATCCCCCCCATTCCAACGAGTGGGGGTTTTTATTTATCCATATATTTATTATTATGAGAAATTTAATTAGGTATATCCTTAAAGAAGAAACCGAATCAGTTGATCGTAAAATAATTAAAATCTTAAAACAATACATTATAGACTATTTTTCTGAAACCGATTGGTTTAAAGATGTTGATTTTGAAATTGGAGAATGGTTTAGTGTTATGTCTTCAACCCCAATCCCTGAAATTAGAATTACAATATATATTGTGGATGAAGATGATAAAGTTGAGGTTACTGATTTTTCAGACTTAATGGATAATATTAATTTTTTAATGGATATGTTTTTCCCAAAGACTAAAAAGGGTAGGTATACTGCTGTTTGGACAATGGATGTTGAACCACTATAATCTTTTCATATCTTTTATACCCCAATATCTAAAAATAAATTTTTATGGTTGCTTTTTTCAAAACTGAATATATTTATATATAAATTAAAAATATTAATAATAGAATTATGAAAAGAATTATTAGATTAACAGAAAGAGATTTGAATAGAATCGTAAGACGGGTAATAAATGAAGGAACACCAATTGATGTTGCTCAAACATTAGATTCTAATTGGGTTGCATCCAATGACGGTATGTCAGGAACGTGGAAAATTGAGGGTGGATATTTGTCTATGTATATTGGTAATAAATTGGTTGCATCTATGAAAACAGCATAAAATAAATAATATTATGAAAAGAATTATTAGATTAACAGAATCAGATCTTACAAGAATTGTAAGACGAGTAATTAGAGAGCAAGCAACATTACCTGATGGTGAGTATTTTGGTGAAGGACCATTAAATAACGTATTAAATTCATATGAATTACAAGAATTAGATGGAACGCCAACGGGATTTAAAGTAATAGACGCTCCATTAAGAATGAGAGGTCAGATGTCTGAAAGTAAAACAACCGTAACAGGTGGAGTACCTAATTCCGAAGATTGGGGTGAAGGTGGACAAATTGTAAAAATGTAATCACTTTATAAAAATAGTTTTAATTAACCCCATTCCTAAATAGTGGGGTTTTTATTTATCCGTATATTTATTGTATATGAAAATTATTATCACAGAATCACAATTGGATAACGTTGTCTATGAATTTTTGGACGCGGAGTATTATCCCGATTATGGTTGGGAACCTGATTTTTATCGTGATGAGATAAAACAATGGGACACCGTTACTTTTTATATTAACGATAAAGAAGGGTATTACTATTATGCTGATGGAACATTGGAAGTTAATCCGTGGGTTTGTAATGGTCTTGATATTTGGTTTAGTGATGGTTGGAAAATACCATTTAAAAAATGGTTTGAAAAGAACTCAGGATTGGAAGTTAGTGCTATGGTGACTAATGGTCGTTGGGTTAATTTTAATTGATATATTTATATAGTATGAAAATAATAATTACAGAATCTCAGTATAAGACCTTAATTGAATCCCACAATAAAGTTAAATCTTTTTTGAAAAATACTTTGGGTATTGATTTTGCTGGTCGTATTACACAAATAACATCCACTTATGATGTTCCAATGAATTTTGATGAATGTTTTGGTTCCGAATCACTTAGACGGTGGTTAAACTTTTGGGGTCCTATGTATCTTTTTGAACTTGATGGTATAAAATATGTATATCAAGATAGAGGTGATTATGAATTTTTTATGGATGAAGGATGTAGAGAATATACGGATAATGAAATTCCTGAAAAACTTGGAATTGCTGAAATGGGATTTAACTTTTCTGATATAATTGATATGTATTTTGAGGAAGAATAATTTCTAAAAAATTTTTTCACGTCGATCCATCCCCCCC
>Ga0114969_10000411_pt1 | contig 36532 bp, 42 predicted proteins | sample M_130807_MF_Meta_FD_87316 | JGI IMG/M metagenome (GOLD analysis project Ga0114969, IMG submission 87316) | Freshwater microbial communities from Lake Montjoie, Canada to study carbon cycling - M_130807_MF_MetaG | ecosystem: Environmental > Aquatic > Freshwater > Lake | place: Lake Montjoie...
GAAAAAATTGAAATGCTTTTACTTGAGAAGGAAAGAGCATATAAAAAAGAAATGGAGTTCAATATGAAAGAAGTGCTACAGCGCGAGATGGAAAAGTACACGACGAACGTGGTGAAAGAGGCAGTAAAGGCATTGTCAAAAGAATACGGATTCAAGGCGGAAGAAGCGCTAGAAAAGATGAATCTGCAGGAAGTGCGCCTGGGAATGAAAGAAAAAGTAGAAAAAGTAAAAAAAACGGATGGAGCGCCCCCGCCGACAATACCACTGCCGTTCACAGGAGAAATCAAAGAGGAGTGGTGTAAAGCAATGAAACAAAACCATGGTCTGTATAGTCAATGCACCAGCACGCCGATACCCGAGGGCGAATTGTGCAAGACGTGCCAGAACCAAGCAGATAAAAAAGGGAAACCAACGTGCGGATACATTCGGGAACGCCAGGTGGGCAACCTGATGGAATATAAAGATGAAAAAGGCAAAAAAGTCCAACACTACGGCGTGGTGTTGAAAAAACTAAACATCGCACAGGCGGACGCGGAGGCAGAGGCGACCAAGTACGGGATGGTGATACCGGCAGAGCAGTATGACATCCCCGAAAAATCCCGCGGACGCCCAAAGAAAGACCAAGAAGGCGGAGACGAGGCGGATAAAAAACGCGGACGCCCGAAAAAAGAAAAGAAAGTGGTGAGCGGCAGCGCTGCAGACGATATCGTGGCGAAACTGATCAGTGAGGCGAATAAAACCAAGAGCGCGAATGCGGCAGATACACTACTGGCAAACTTGGTGGCGGCAGCACAAGCAGTGCAAGCGTCAGCACCAGCAGAAGCAGAAGCAGAAGCAGAAGCAGAAGCACCAACACCACAAGCACCACAAGCAGTCGAAGAGACAGAATCACAAAAATGCGATTGCGGTGATAGCGAGTGTGATGATAGCGAGTGCGAAGATGAGGAAAAGTTAGCAGAGCAAGCAGAGCAGGAAAAGTTAGCACAAGCAGCAGAGCAGGAAAAGTTAGCAGAGCAAGCAGCACAAGAGAAAATTGCTGCTGAGAGTAAAAAGGCACAACAAGAAGCAGAAAAGAAAGAAAAGAAAGCACAGCAAGAAGCAGAAAAGAAAGAAAAGGCAGAACAGGCAAAGGTTGCCAAGAAAGCACAACAAGAACAAGAAAAGGCAGAAAAGAAAGCACAACAAGAACAAGAAAAGGCGGCAAAGAAAGCACTACAAGAACAAGAAAAGGCAGCAAAGAAAGCACTACAAGAACAAGAAAAGGCGGCAAAGAAAGCACTACAAGAACAAGAAAAGGCAGCAAAGAAGGCACTCAACGGGGGTAAGGGTACCGAAGGCACAGCGCCCCCACAAGAAGCAGAGAAGAAAGAAAAGGCGGAAAAGAAAGCACTCAACGGGGGTAAGGCGGCAGCACCCGCAAAGAAGGCACCCGAACCGACGCCCGAACCGACGCCCGAACTGGAACATGAAGAAGAAGATACCGAAGGCACAGCGCCCCCAGAGGAAGAAGCAAACATATCCGTCAAGAAGTTTGAGTTTGAAGGGCGAGTGTACTTGCGATCCGGCGATGATGTGTTGTACGATATAAAAACAGAAGAACCCGTGGGCATGTGGAACGCAGAGGAGAATTGTATTGATGAGATAGAAGAAGATGAAGAGTAGAGTAAAGATACAATATTATATTATATAAAATAAAAAACAATAAAGGTTTAAATACCCATATTTTTAATTGTGAGTACACGCTGGTTTTGTCACTCATTTCCGCCTTACGATAGATGGTCACATTATAGTAAAAGTATTACGTATAAGTATGACAGCATAAAATTAGAAAACTTATTGTATTTCGCAGGGTGGCACTATATCATTATATATAATATGATAATGATAGGGTTCCATTTTATTATAGGTTTAACATAGTTGAAACTCTACTTTAATTAAATAAAAGAAAAAGAAAAATAAAAAAGAAAGGTTGAAATAATTATTTCTTTTTTATTTAATGGATTAATAGTAGAGTTTTATAGAAAATAAGGAGGAATAAGAAATAAAAGAAGCAGTGAAACCAACTAACCAATCAACTAACCAATTAATATTCTTTATTAAATTTAAAATATTAACTATAACATAATATTTTTTTGCTCATGAACCTTCAGGAGCAAAAAAAGACGTTAGAGAATGGCATAACAAATAAACAATTATATTAACTATATTTGAATACTTATTGTATTATGCATGATATGAAACAACTTTATAATATCCAAAATGATAGGGTTCCATTTTATTATAGGTTTAACATAGTTGAAACTCTACTTTAATTAAATAAAAGAAAATAAAAATAAAAAAGAAAGGTTGAAATAATTATTTATTTTTTATTTAATGGATTAATAGTAGAGTTTTATAGAAAATAAAGGTTGTAAAAAAGATGACTAGCAATAAACAATATATAGGTTCTAAGGAAACAATATATTCAATCAAAATAGATTACCAGCACAAGATAAAGATATATTAACATAACACCATATATGGTGGTTTTTTTATTACCCAAATATGGTTTTGTCACTCATTTCCGCCTTACGATAAATGGTCACATTATAGTCGAGTATTGTTATAAAAGTTAACAGCATAAAATTAGAAAACTTATTGTATTATATCGAATGGGTGGCACTATATTATTATATATAATATGATAATGATAGGGTTTCATTTTATTACAAGTTTTAAAATAGTTGAAACTCTACTTTAATTAAATAAAAATAAAAAAGAAAGATTGACTAATTAATTCTTTTTTATTTAATAGTAGAGTTTTATAGAAAATAAAGGATGAAAGAAAGAAGAATAAGAAGCGGTGAAACTAACTTGACTATGATTCTTTATAAAAAATATAATAATAAAAGTCGTGATACTTCATCATTCATTATTCATTGTATATTGACGTATAGACTCCCGCGTCATTTCATTGGTTTTCTCGTTGATGAAAAAAATAAATAACGTATGCAGGTCGTTTTTCAACTTTGTCAAGTGCTTGTCCTCAAGGGCACAATCCACCGGCGGATGTTGCAAAGCAGAAAAGTCGAAATCTAAAGCATATCCTACAGAAGTCATAAATCGTTTCATAAGCGGGTCTTTCACACGTGTTCCCTCATCTTCCATCTTCTCTAAAAATGCTACAAATTCAGATTCTATTTTCAATAAAATAGTAGAAAGACCTTTATCAACAAAAGACAAGTTCCATTTTTTCCCATCATACAACTTTATAAAATTATCTTTTTTAATAGACTTTTTGACATTTTGATTTTCGGGATGGTCAGGATTGAAATAAATATATTCGAGTAATTTCATAACACCTTGCTCTTTTTCCGCCATACATTTCATCATTATTTGCTTGTAGTTGGGATTGTTTTTTAAGTATTCTATATTTTCTTTGCCAAAAGCATTGATGGTTATATTATTATTGGTAATTGTATTGTGGGAGTTGGTGTTGGTGTTGGTGTTGGCATTGTTTGTATTGTTAATAGTATTTGCGGGCAATACTGCTTTCAATGATTCTATTTGTTTTTGCTGATCTATTATCAATTGTTGCTGTTGTAATAATTCTATTTCTATCTTTTTAACACATGTTTTTTTATGATAACTTGTACTTGATATGTGAGTATAACTTTTATCGCAATACTCGCATTTATATGGTTTAACATCTTTTTCAAAACATTTATTGTATAAAATAGACGTTTCAATATCTTCTACTACTGGATTGCAATGTTTTTTCCTTTGTAAATGTCTTTTTAAAGTAGAAAGTAGAGTTGTACTATATCCACATCGTTTACATAAAAACATTATAGTATTATATATAATATCTATTTATATTATAATTGCTCAAAATCCTAATAAATTGCTCAAAATCCTAATAAATTGCTCAAAATCCTAATAAAATTGCTAAAAATCCTAACAAAATTGCTAAAAATCCTAATAAATTGGTGAAAAAGACGAAAATTAGGATTTTTGGCAATTTTAAATTTTCAAATTTGTTATTGGTTATGATGTCACTTTTAATTATTTTATTTCATTATTATTTTATGGTCTTATTATTTAAAATTTGAGGGGGGGGGGAAATTATTTTTTATTTTCAAAAGCCTATAAAAAATGAAATTAGTCATATATTTATTAATTTATACAAGTTATAGGTTATAGATATAAACTTTGATTTATAATAAAATAGTAGAGTTTACTAGAAACAAGGGTTGAAAAATAAATGGATTCTATAGTAATGACAAACGATAGGATATAGTTTCTATATAGAGAATGAATTAAATAATCTAAACTATAAAATTGAATTATTTTTCCATTACAAAGTATACATTATGATATGGATATGGATATGCAAACAGAGGTCTTTACTTTCATCCTCTTCTTCCTGGCAGTGATGGGTGTTTTAGTATACATTCTGGACTGGGATGAGCGCACAAGGGCAAAAAGAGAATAATGAAATATATAAAAAATAAAAAATAAAAAATAAAAATAGTTTTATTTTTTATTATAATAGTAGGGATTAAATTACGAGTACACTATCGTTGTCTTACTCATACTATAATAGGGTGTTTCAGAGTTGTTATATATTAATCTATATTTTTAGTTGAAAATTAATAAATTCCATAGTGACATCATAAAATTGAAATACTTTTCCAGGTTAAAGCAATACGCATCTTACAAACAAACAAACCAGCAACCGAGCGAACGAACTTGAAAAGTTATTGATATCATCATGGACATGTATGAACTATTTGCGTTGTTGATGACCCCCAATGTCGTGGGCATGTTTGTGCTGATGTGTATGACGGCGTACGCTTTCATATTGGACTTGGAACATCGGTGGGCAATTCCGCTTGTGGTCGGGGCGGCGCCAGCACCACCTGTTGACGTGGCATCATTAGCACAAGATGTCGCGACAGAAAAAGACAAGTTGGATCGGGTTCAAGCGGTGGTCTATCAATTGGTGGGTGGATTGTTTAATCAAGACACGCAAAGCAAGATAATGAATCTTCACGCCAATACGTTATTGAATCGTCCCATAGATGTGGACGAGGCAGAAGCAGATAGTTCCGAGAGATTTCTCATTTATCCCACCACCCGTCAAGGGGACCAATTGAATGACCGATGCGACCGATTCTTTGGAATGATGGAAACCGCATGCAACCGCATTAGTATGTTGGAGTCACAGATGAATATGCAGCATGATAATATCAATGATGCAGTTAACGAAAGTATAGATGCGTTGAAAAAAAAAGTGAGAGAGCAAGGTGAAAAGATTGCTGCTCTAGAAAAAGAGATTTATGAAACAACCTTTTCTTAAAAGGTTCAAGCGAAGCAGGTTGAACCAAAAATTTAAAAACTTATATTTATATAACCTTTTAAGAAAAGGTTCAAGCGAAGCAGATTGGACCAAAAAATAAAAATAAAAAATAAAAATAAAAAATAAAAATAAAAAATAAAAAATAAAAAATAAAAATAAAAATAAAAATAAAAATAAAAATAAAAAGAATACTATTATTCTTTTTATTTAACACCATATATGGTCTCCCTTTTTGTTACCGATATCTGGTTTTGTTACCCATTTCCGGTTTAGAGGTAAATGTATAGTTTTAGTGTAGTTGGCAAGTTTAAAGTGAATATTAGAATACTTATGGGCGGTTGCTATGGTTACTGGGTGGTAGGGTGTTTTATAAGCAACGCACTCTATTGTAATACTCTATTGTAATTACTCTATTTTTTTAATTAATTAATTAATAAAATACAACATTCTCTTTTAATTTTATTTTCAAAATAGTAGAGTCAATCACGAGCGGAGTGAAGCGACACATATAAAGTAAAGGCACATCATTTAACCGCATATAACTTCTATACATATTCGCCGCCTCCACAGAATGAAAGCGTTTACATTTATAATAGTCAGCACCAGCACCAGCAATCTTTGTACACGAATACACTCTATTATACCAATCGATTGTTAAATCCCACATTATATATTATAATAAATATATAAATTTAATATTAAATATATTTATATAGTCTGACATATTATGATTTCATTACATTTTAATCGTCTTAGTAGAGTTATATCCATTTTAATTCATTCCAATACTACTATAAATCCTCTAACCAAGATGGTTCTCTATACAGAGATCAATAACTATACCAATGATATCATTGTCCAGCAAGTTAAAAATGAAGAAAAATTAAAAAATCTGGAAAATGAAATCGTCCGATTGAAAAATAAATCAATTTATAGAGAACATAGTAGGTAATCCTGCCAGTATAATTTCCGATGTCTTATCCATCCCCAACGCTTTACAACACGTTTCTTTTTTAAGCAAATAACACACCCCATCGTCCAAGACCACAATTCTTGTTGTCGGACAAAAAGACCGAGGAGTCGCCCCCGAGTGCACCCACAATCCACCATCTCCCCTTCTGGAACCACGGATATGTTTTTTACTGGCAATCCAGTCAAATAATTCGTATACATTAGCATTATCATTAGCATTAGCACTAGCACTAGCGTTAACACTCATTTTATATAATTAGTAGATAACTATAATTATATATTTATATTTATATTTTTTTCCAAGAACATATATTATTTTTATTCGGGTTTGATTGATACTTTTTAAAAAAAAGTATAGCAAAAAAGTATGGCAAAAACGTATACTATAAGTATTTGAATATTTATAGTATTTAAAATGAGTGTAAAAAGGGAACCAAGGTTCCCCTTAAACCCCTCCTGTTAATTTACAAAATGGGTTTTGCCCTACTTTTCCCAAAAGTAGTATGCTCACAGCAAGACTCGAACTTGCGACTTTCGCTACATAAGAACGACACTCTGCCGACTGAGTTATGCGAGCATTTATAAGCAATACACTAGTATTAAGTAATACTTTGTATTTAAATTGATTTTATTATATATTATAGAATCAACTATTTAGTAGAATATAATATTCCATAATATTATAGAATAATGCGTTTAACACGGAAAAATACCCGCACACAAACACAAAATTTCATACCTACCTTTATTCACATGCTCAACACAGTTAAACTTTACCATTGGAAAACCACCAGTTATTCTACCCATAAAGCAACCGATCAACTTTATTCGGATTTAAATGAGAAAATAGATGAATTTGTAGAGATTCTATTAGGTAAACCCAACATCACAATTCAAAAACGGAACGCACTACTCAATGTAAGATTAATTAAACTTGATCACTACAATAATAACAACGACTTTAAGAAACAAATTGAACAATACAAGAAATTTTTAATAAATTTATCCACCATTAAAGCATTTAATGTACCGGCAAACTCGGATCTGATGAATCAAAGAGATGAATTGCTCGCCTTATTAAACCAGTTTCTCTACCTTTTAACATTAAAAGAATAACGTTTTTTGCTATTGCTATTGCATTTGCCTTTGCTATTGCTTTTGCCTTTGCCTTTGCTTTTGCTTTTGCCTTTTCTGGTTTTTTTATGATGGCGGTGACGAATACGTTTACCTGCTTTAATCGTCACACCTAATTTTCTCCGCAATTTTTCTGGTAAAGGTTTATACAATCCATATGCTAATTCTTTTTCTTCTGGCGATAGCATCTCCTCATATCTATACCCCTGTGCTTCAACTTTACGTAAAGGATCTAAATTTTCTTTCGCATTTTTTAAATATACATTTCTAATTGGATCACCGCGTTCATCAACATAATATTCAACTGCTAAATATGAATCTTCATCATTTATTCTTCTGTCATCCTCTTTAAATTGACTTTTAAATATGGCGATCTTGGCATCATCATATTCTTGTTTTCTTGCTCTTTCTTCCCTTTTTCTACGTGCTATTTCTTGAGTAGACATTATATAATATAATAATATATATATTATATTACATTATATATTATATAAAAAATTGAATTACTTTATACTAATAAAAGTAATTCAATACATATATACAAAATGACGACATATAAAAATGAAGGGTTTTTATATATCGCACACAACGCACATGACAAAGTCGGTCCACACAACGAACATGACTTGCCCTTTATTACCGGGCACATTATTGACTCTCACGACAACCTCATTTGTCCCGGTGAAATACCCACACTAATAAATCCCGAGTACGAAGATATCGGAGATAACATAAAATTTTACACGCCACTACTCCGAGGCACGCATATCCGTATCTACTGGTACAATGGGGAATGGAACATTTCAACCACGACTGAAATATACCCCACACTAGATAAAAATACCAATATAATAATAAAACAACAAATTAATTTCGACCTTTTGGAAGAAACCAAAGTATATTATGCGGTCATCACTGCGTCACCAGTCGCACAAGCAAGCACAGCAGTCGCACAAGCAAGCACAGCAGTCGCACAAGCAAGCACAGCAGTCGCAGAAGAAAGCAAATGTATATTAACCTATACAACTGAAAAAAGTGCACCACAACTCCACCTGCCTGAACTCGACCATGACCTCGCCTTTACCCATCATATTCCTCTGCTTCCCTATAACCTAACCGCATATGAAACCGAGCAGATGATGAAAACATTAAAAATGGAACATGACTATGGTATCGTCCTCTATAACCAAGACGGCAGTCAAATCGAAATATGGAGTAAATATTATCACATTATTAAATCCATGGAAAAACCTGATCATGTATCCATCTATAATTATTATTTCGATTGTTTAAATCATTATGCGATTGATGAGTCTGACGAATTTGAAATAATTATGATACATTTATTGTGCGACATTAATGAATTCACAATATATTTTCCAGAGCATAAAGAAAAATGCGATACGTTTACCCGAAAAATAGAAGAGTATATAACGACCGACACCACCAACGAAGAAAAAATAAAAAAACTGAAATATTTATTATCATTAGACATTGACTATGCTATTAGTTTAATCAGTCCAATGCCTTCGCGAAGAAATTCAGTTGTTTAACAACAAAAATATATATACACTATATAATGGCAAGCGCAGCAGACACAAGCGCATCACTATCAGACACAAGCGCATCACTAGCAGACACAACAGCACTAGCAGACACAACAGCACTAGCAGACACAACAGCACTAGCAGACACATTAGACGACGCAGCATTAGACGCAACAGCAGAAGCAGAAAGAGAAGCAGAAAGAAAAGCAGAAGAATTAAAATTATCGAAAGAAACCAAAATGCTATTAGAAGAATTTGAAAAAAATTTAAAATTTTGTAAAGAGATTGAAGCAACCCGTACCCCGTGTAAGTTTGGTATAGATTGTGTCGGCACGACCACACAGCATTATATAGATTATACTCATCCCGTACAGCATCATTTTCCAGACGCCGATATAGAAAAATATCTAGAATGTACCTATGAATTTCTTATAGCAAGTCGTAAAATATATGATAGCAATAATAGACAATTACCTAAAAAATGGTATATTGTAGTACAATCCCAATTGAAAGTATCTGACTATACCAAGCACGATTCCCTTTATTTTTATTTGCTCTCTAACATGGCATGTAATTTAGAACATTTTAAAAAACGATTTGGTAAAAGATTTATGACGTTTGTTCTTATAGGTATGGAAGAACAATCCGTTACTGGAATGTTTAAAGTTAAAAAGGGTACACCTGTTCAGAATTGCTTATATAAATTAGGTGTTGGTAGGGAAAAAAACGGCACCTATTATTTATCCAATACAGCACTAAATCAATATGTCAGCGATCAAGTATAAGCGAAGCAAACATAAGCGTACGTAAGCGAACATAAGCAAACATAAGCAATACATACAAAAAATTGAAATGCTTTTCCAATACGGAGCAATAAGCATTTCACAAAAGCAAAGCAAATCAAAGCAAAGCAAAGCAAAGCAAAGCAAAATCAGTAAAGAAAATGTCAAACATTAATACTATCACGTCGTATGGTATAGTCCACACCAGCAATATTGAGATGCTGGTTATGATGTCTTACCATGGTTTGGGCATTGGTCCTTCCCATTGTGCTGCCTGCCGAACACACGGGTCGTTTGAAGGTGTGTTTTATGGATTGTGTGACGCGTGTTGCCTAGAATCTGACCATATCAAAGGTCTTGACTCCGAGTCTGACCATATCAAAACTTTTAAATTTATTAAAGAAATTCAAAAGTGTATTGCCGATACGCGTCTCGATCACCCCAACGACGAGTACGAAATCGTCAAAGACGCCGTTGATGCTGGATTTTATATCCTGGATTTGTACACCAAGGCATTTTACCAGCGAATGATGGCAAAATACAACACAACATTTTGCTGTTGTAAAGAATGCGAAGCAATGGTCGACATAGAAACGATTGACGGACGCGGGTATTGTGAGGAATGCCAAAATCCTGAATATGATCCAGTGTGGCCGATGGGTGATTAAAAACAAGCTTTTGTAGCGAAGCAAATAGAAAAAGCTTTGGCAAAAACAAGCTTTTAGAAAAAGCTTTGGCAAAAATAAAAACAAAAATAAAAACGAAAATAAAAACGAAAATAAAAACGGGTTAACCCTAAATAAAAAATAAAAAATAAAAAAGAGTGGGACCCTTAAATAAAAGGTTACTTCTTTTATTTTTTTCATAAACATTTTAACATTTGTATTTTATTTTAATATTATTATAAAACTTACTTAAAGAGAATTTTATTATATTAAATATCCACTGCGGTGGATGCATTAATTAATTGTTCATATAATAATTAATTGCGTTTCCTTTTTCTTATTTTCTTAATTACTAATCTCTTTTTTCTTTTTTCTTTTTTCTTTTTTCTTTTTTCTTTTTTCTTTTTCTTTTTCTTTTTTCGGGTATTTATAGGGCGGCATAGCAAGAGAGCACAGCGACAGCAAGAGAGCGACGACAAGAGAGCACAGGACAGCACAGCAAGCGACAGCAAACGACAGCAAACGACGACCAGCGACAGCAAACGACCAAGACAGCGACAAGCGACAGCAAACGACCAAGACAGCGACGACCAGAAAAGATAAGTTCACGTTTTCCCACGCTATATAATAATAATAATAGCAGCAAACCCTTTCTACATCTTGTATAAAAAATAAAAGGTTTTTTTTCAGATGATAAATAAAAAGATTATTTATCAGTCAAAACGCCCGTATAGCAGAATGGACCAACGCGTGAGCCTTCTAAGCTCAAGATTCTGGGTTCGACTCCCAGTACGGGTATATGTGAAGCAAACCTATAAGCGAAGCAAACCTATAAGCGAAGCAAACCTATAAGCGAAGCAAACCTATAAGCGAAGCAAACCTAAGCACATCTAATAAAAAACATAATGTATATAAAGATACATCATGTTTACTATATAACACGGGCAAAGCATATGCAGGCACAGGCACAGGCACAGGCACAGGCACAGGCACAGGCAATTAACAATCTATTTACAAAATATGGTTATAAGCAAATCAATAAGAAGAATGCCACAGAACTATTTTTTGTTAAATATACTGAAAAACAACTAGACGAATATAAAGTAGAATTAACAAGTGATAATACATTTAATGTGACGATACCGCTCAAAAATAGTGATTTTTTATATAAAAATACATTACCCACTATTGAAGATGTTAAAACATATATAGAACTTCACCTACAAAATGAAGACAATTAAATTAAATTAATTTATTTAAATTAACATATCGCGCAACTTACTAAGTCGATACGCATGACTATTAAACATGCGTATATCATACGATTTAGACCACGGATCAGACGCATCGTCCTCTGCTTTTTTAATCATCCGTTCAAATAAATCGACCGCAGTTTCCCCCTCATTATTCACACTTGTTTGTTTTATTCCGACAGATTGTAAGAATAATATACAATTTTTCATTTCAGTATAGGCACCGGTATTATAGGCAACAATCGCCGCAACGTGCAACGCCGTATTGCCAAATTCATCTTTTTCATTCACCTTTTCTGGGTCATCTATCAAGTTTTCATATGAAAAGGGGTATGAAGTATTCGTGCCCGTATCCGTGCCCGTATCCGTGCCCGTATTATTATCATATATGCCTTTGTCATGGATCGCCAGATGCAGTTCTGATCCACAACGGATTTGATAAAATATATCACCCGGATAATGATATTTTGAACCAAATGTGGGTTTCACAAAGCGCAACTCATGGTCTAATTCATAGTCGCGTTTATCTTTCACCGCAGACACAATATCATACAATAAAACAGAATTCATGATGTATATAAAATAATAATAATAATAATTAATAATACTAATACTAATATTTATTATTAAGTAATCAATTTTATATAAAATACTTATTTTTTATATATTTTTTATATATTTTATATACAAATACTTAAAAAATTGAAATGCTTTTCCAGGGTACAGCAATACGCATCTTACACAAACAAACAACCGAACGAACGAACAAAAGAACTTTCAAAGTTGAAAATGTCTACCTCTACAACCACGATGCCGTATTGCGCGGTTTGCCATAGTGCTGGCAAACCCAAAGCAGAATATACGTCACACTACCTGCGGGCATCCAAGGCACCCAATGCGAAAACCACGTGCCCGTATTTGTTGGCGCTGACGTGCGGGTATTGCAAGGGCAAAGGGCACACCCCCAAATACTGCCCAGTGTCCAAGCAAAACGAACAGAAACAGGCACAGGCACCAGCACAAAAAGCGCCAGTAGGTCAAAAAGTGCCAGCACCCGCACAAAAAGCACAAGCGTCAGCAGCACCCGCACGGCAGGCAAAAACACCCAACAAATTCGCCCTGCTCCAAGAGTTGATGGATGAAGAAGAGGAAACCGCGGAACGTGTTGCCCGCGAAAAGCAAGAGGCGGAAGAGCAAGCACGGGAATTCCAGAAGACGTTTCCGGCAATGGCACTGCCTGCGCCTGCTTCTGTGCCTGCTCCTGTGCCTGCTGCGCTTGCGCCTGCTCCTGCTGCGCCTGCTGGTGCGTCATGGGCAAAAATCGCTGGTATGCCCAAAGCACAAAAACCAGCAAAAAGCGATCTGCCTTACAACGATGATTGCCCAGAAATGCAGAAACATTTCCGCAAAACAATCGCAGTCATGTTCAGAGAAAAAACCGCAGCACAAGTCGAATCTGAAAACGCAGTTGAAGTTGCAGTTGAAAAGGAGGCATATTCCTGCGGATATTCATGGGCAGACGAATAAATAAGTAGTTGTACAAAAAAATACAAAAAAATATACAAAAAAAATATACAAAAAATATACAAAAAATATACAAAAAAAATATACAAAAAAATATACAAAAAAAATATACAAAAAAATATACAAAAAAATATACAAAAAAATACAAAAAAATATACAAAAAAATATACAAAAAAATATAAAAGTATTTCAAAAAATTGAAATGTTTTTTTATTTGTATGCTTATGGTACTATAAGCAAAGCAAAGCACATCAAAGAAGAAAAAAGCAAAGCACATCAGAGAAGTACAAAGAAAAGAAAATGTTTAAAGCATTCTTGGAGCAAGCAGGTCTGGAAGAGCAACAACACCAAGTCGAAGGTGTAGACTGGTGTTTAAAAAAAGAAACAGACGGAGTTGCCATTTCACCTGAAAAAACAATATATGGCGGGATTATTGCGGATGAGATGGGTCTCGGCAAGACCATTCAACTGGTGGGAACAATGTATTCCAACGCACAAGAACATACCCTTATAGTGCTACCCAAAGCACTCTTGGACCAGTGGATTCAGGTGATTAAAAAAATGCTGAAAGTAAAACCGCTGATTTATCACGGCATTTGGAAAAACGAAACCACGTTGGATCACCTATATTCCTACCCAGTAGTCATCACCACGTATGGAATGATTGCCGCGAGCAAAAAAAACACACAATCCCTCCTCCACCAAGTCAAATGGGACAGAATCATATTTGACGAGGCGCATCATATGCGTAACAACCAAACGAATATTTATCAAGGCGCAGCAAAATTAAGCGCCAAGATAAAGTGGTTGGTCACCGGCACTCCGATACAAAACAAACGGACAGACCTCTATAGTTTGTGCGCACTATTGGGGTTGACAACGCATTACTATACGACCCCAGAAAATTTGCCAATGCTGTGCGAAAATTTCATATTACATCGCACCAAAGAGAGCACGCAATTAGCACTGCCACCACTAACTATACACAACATCCATATTCCGTGGACAGACCAATCGGAGAGTGATTTATCCGAGGATATACATTCAACGTTCAAGTTTAGTCACGTGAACAAAGAGCAAAGTTGTAACAACACCCCGGTTTGCCTGCTCGGCGAATCCACCCTGGTGGGGCTGTTGCGCGCCAGACAAGCGTGTATTTTGCCGCAGTTATTAAGAGAAAAATATGAGAAATATGTGAAAGAAAGCGCAAGCGCAAGCAGCACAGACAGCACAAGTACAGACACAAGCGCCAGCGCTGAAGAAACAGCAGCAGCAACAGAAAAAATTCGCAAAGCACTAAGCAGCACCAGCAAAATGGATGTCGTATTGGATCACATTTTGGAAAGAAAAGACGACAACAAATCCAAACTGGTATTTTGCCACTTTCGCGGCGAGATTGATTATATTCATGAAATCCTGAGTTCGCGCGGGATGAAATCCGAGACGTTTGACGGGCGCACCAATGAGAAGAAACGGCACGCTATTTTAACCAACAACAAAATAGACGTGCTGATTTTACAAATTCAGACGGGATGCGAAGGACTTAACTTACAGCAATTCAGCGAAGTGTATTTTATAAGTCCGCATTGGAACCCGGCAATTGAAGACCAGGCAGTGGCACGCTGCCACCGGTTCGGACAAAAAGCAGATGTAAACGTGTATCGATTTTATATGAGTGGTTTTGACGCGATGAATGAAACCAGTAGCATTGACAATTATTCGGCAATAGTTCAGCAGGGAAAGCGACATTTGATGGAAATAATTACAAGCTTTTAAGAAAAGCTTTGGCAAAAACTAGCTTTTAAAAAACAAGCTTTGGCAAAAACTAGCTTTTAAAAAACAAGCTTTTAAAAAAAGCTTTGGCAAAAAATAAAGAAACTTTTGAAAAAAAATAAAAAATAAAAAATAAAAAATAAAAAATAAAAAGGAGGGGTCCAATGGGGCAAGTGAAACAGACCTGGGTTCCCTTTTAAGGAGGGGTCTAAGGGGAACCTAGGTTCCCCTTTAAGGAGGGGTCTAAGGGGAACCGAGGTTCCCCTTTAAGGAGGGGTCCAAGGGCAAGTGAAACAGACCAAGGTTCCCCTTTTTTTAATCTCAACTCTATATATACATGAAATGGAAGTTATCGAACCCCAAGTTAGCGCACATTTAAAAACCGCACTCAATCAACTAGACATAGATTACTTTATTAAATCAACGAATAATTTAATAAATCATAGAGTTTTCTATTGTAATAAATGGACAGCAGAACAAAACAAAGCAGGACTACCCATAATGGAACTTTTAAAAGTAGAGTGTGACCATTTAAAAAACTCGTTTGATAAGTATACCCTTATTCAAATAAATATAATTAATGCACCACCTGATTGTAATAACCAATTATTTCATATGGACTATCAAGGCGATAGTGTCAGTTATTTTTTACCTTTGGTCGAACTTTCTGACCTGAACGGGACGGAGTATTTATATTTTTTTGACGAAAAAAATTATAAAATATATTATGAAAATTTATTATACATGTCAGACCAATACTTCTCCAAAGAAGCAGCCATTGACCATTTAACAAACACGCTCGGTTTAAAAATAAATATTGATTTTGTTTTTAAATGTGCAAATTCCAGTGCGTATTCTCTACTCTATATGCCCTATTATGTCTACCACCGGGGACAAAAAAACAGAACAACAACCAATAGATTGATGTTAAATATTCTTTTTTCAATAGGAAATAATTTTAGTTATCCTATTGAAGAATATATTTTAGATGCTGAAATAGACGAAGAATCTCGAGCAGAAACTATTCTAGAAATACGTAAAAATAGTGTGATAACGTGATTACGTAGTATATATATATAATAATATTTATTTTTAATTTTATATTATTATATTAACAAACAATGATGAAGATAAACTATACACCCAAGAATAATCCACTCGTAATGACATTTAAAAATATTACATGGGGAATACTGGGATTAGCATTTGGAATATCAATAAATGATATTATTATTATAACCAGCGATATATTTGGAATTAAAAATTTATTTATTCAAAATATTCTACAAATTACTATTTGCTCATTAACATTAGCAATTATTCAATATTATAATAATTATTTTGGATGGACTTGGCAAAATATTACACCAGGATTATTTTTTGTATCTTTCTTCTTTGGTACGCAATTTAAAATATTAAATAATATTGCTGGAGAACACTTGCTTAAATTATATTAAACTATAACTATTAAACTATACTATTAAACTATAACTATTAAACTATAACTATTAAACTATAACTATTAAACTATACTATTATCTTTATGTCCATCTATAAAAAAATCATCGTCACTAATATCAATATGCTTATCAAACCCCATCAGTTTCTGTAAAATATTCCCTCCACAATTTTCGGGATCTATAAACTTTTCCGGCAACACCCTATTTTTACAACAACAAAATATGGTATTGCCCAACAAAAATCGCATCCAGTTTTCCTGCTCTAGTTTAGCATTATTAATTTCTTGTTGAAACATCTTATCAATCATTGAGAAAGCGGTATTCAAAAATAAAATAGTATGTATAAGATTTTTCTTTTGTTTAAAGAGTAGCGATGCTCTGGCATTATAAGCATTATTTTTCTTCTGCTTCTGTACAGCATTAATAAATCGCAATTCATTTTTAACATTTTTTAAACTGGTCAAGGTTTTCGCCCGGTAATCATCTATTTTTTTAATAACCGAAAATACATTTGTATTATAAATTAATGAATATCTATATCGAATTGTACGCGGAATAATAAATTGGTTGGTTTCTTTTATATCTGTAATTTTCTCTTCAATACTTTTGATATTGTTTCTCATGTCCTCAATCAGTAGCGTTTCTGCTTCGTTACGCTGTTTATACAATAGATTTAAACATTTTCTCTTTTCATCTGCGATCCATTTTTGTTTTTTTTGCTCTAGACTTATGCCCGCACTTGCACTTATGTCATCTTCATACGACGTTTCAAACATTTTCTTTTTCTCATTGAATTGTTTGGACATATTATGTGCGGACAAAATAGGATTACTAAATAATAAAACTTGCCCCGATTGAAATTCTACAAAATTTTGTAATTTATCATATTTATGAGTAGATGTTTTATGCGCCTCGGCAGCGGCGTCTAATTTTAAATAATTAATAATGGCGAGAATAAAAGCAACAAATGCCGACATGGCAGATAAAAATATATATCCATAACTAGAACTTTGTAGAGATGATTGAATAACCGATACCAGGGCGGATATAAATATAGCAGGTAGCATTAAACAATTCAGTATATTTACCGTATAGGAACGTGATTCCATATAAATTATTTTCTGCCCTTTTAAATAACTTGCCAGAATATCCAGTGCAGATGAATAGCGATGGACTATATCTTGCTCATACGACTTGTTAATTTGTTGCTTCACGTCATTGTAAGAGAGTTTTTTATAACGTATATTGGCATTGCCATTGTCATTGTCATAAGTATTATGATTATTATTATCATTATCATTGCCATTATCATTAGTAAAATAATCCATTTCATAATTCCCGGGCGAATCATCACTTAAATGGTCATTATCACTACTATTATCATTATCCGTATCACTCGGTTCACTACCACACATGGTATCGTCAAAGTATACCATGGTACTCCTTTTTTTATTTTTTATATTGTTATTACCCCCACCCAAGGAAACAAATTGTTTTGATTTTCGCTCATTTTTTATAGCATTTGTATTTGTATTTGGTTTTATATTATTTATATTTTTGCGTATATTAAGAACAATATTGGCAGATAAATCAGTTTGATTTTGATCTATATCAATACTTTTTCGTGAATGATTATCAATAACAAGATTTATATTATTATTTTTATTTTTATTTACATTTTCATTTACATTTTCATTTACATTTTCATTTACATTTTTATTTACATTTTCATTTACATTTTCATTTTCCTTTACATTTTCATTTTCATTTTCATTTTCATTTTCATTTTCCTCTATAATATCCATATCATATCATATATATATTATTTTATATATATTATATATAAATGGTACGACGTCATAGTAAAAATGTGCCTTGGCGAGGATGGGTCGCCCCCGGCACACACAAACGCACCATAATGCGTAAAAAATGTGGCAACAAATGCTTTTTAGGTCCTAAAAGTTGTAATTGTTTTCCAATCTGTAATCCGGGTACGTGTACAATTAATAAAAAGGGCATTTGGGCAGCGTATATAAGAGCACGCGAGTACGGGTCTACTAAGATGCGCCGGACCAAGCAACATACTAAAAAAGTCTACCGCAAAATAGCAAACAAAGCGCGTAAAATGCTAAATGTGTGATGCTATAGTATTCGTATTCGTATTCGTACTTATACCTTTTCTTTCATCTATATCAATTAAAATACCTTCATCTACATAAGTGCCATTTTTTATATTTGTAATATTCTCCAACATATGGTTGGATAACTTTGTGTTGGTTTGTTCAAACGTATGAATCAATGTGGCTAATGAATTCAGTCCAATACCCACCCAGACGATGTTATTCATATTATAACTCTGGGCAACCGAAGTGGTCATTAGACCCACCATTTGTACAACATAAAATAAATAGGTAAAATAGATATTTGTTGTGTTTAAACATTGCCGATTTTTTACACCTTTGTGCATTGAAAATGCGCAAAGTAACGTTACCTTTTCATTCATTTACGCCCACTAAGTGGGCGTTTTAAATGAGAAAATGTGTAAAAATCGTTTTAAGTCAGACATCTTATTTGCTTGAAGTACTTGTAGTACTTCTGATGCTTGTGATATTTCATCAGACATTCTTATTATACTATATAAAATATAATATATAAAATTCATTTCTACTTTACTTACCGGTCGATCCAAACCCGCCACTCCCACGCAAAGTCTCCCCGCTTAATTCGCCCACATTCGCCACCAGTGTCACCATAAAAGGAAACGACAAATTCGGCGGACAAATTTGGACCAAGCGCTGGTATTTTTCAATCACAAAAGGCGTACCACTAATATTATCAAACACCGCAGTAATATTACCCCGATACCCCGAATCAATAATGCCGACCGAATTGGATAACCGCAGAGGTGTCTTGGTGCCAGTGCTAGACCGCGGATACAAATAATACCCCACGTTATAGGTCCCATTATGGGTGGTAAACATTTTCATGGAGCATTTCACGTGCATGTTCACGGCAAATCCGCCAGCAATTCCGCTTGCGGTCGGAGGCACAGCAACTGCGCTTGCGATAATGGGCGCGCCACCTGGCGTGAAAATATCAAACCCCGCATCATAAAACTTGTCGCATTCTTTCTCCTTCTTAGTAAAAAACAATGCATTATGTTTATCGCGCGCAGTTTCGTACAACCGGAGCAAGTCCGTATCCTGCGAGTCGACGAAAATTTTCAGTTCGTAATACGCCATCCTTTCTTCTCAGAAAATAATATATACTACAAAGTTGTATTTATATATTATTTATAATGAATAAAAGTAGAAAATGTAAAAAGTTAACTACATTCAACCGCGTTTATAGCACACCCCGCCTGCATCCAGTTCGGCGGTAATGCCCCTGCCGCCAAAGCGTCCGCCGGTGTCAAATAATTCACATCGCATCCATTATGATTCAAGGTCATCGGAAAGTGTTGTCTACACGCCGGCGTCGGTAACGAATTCCGCTTCAACAATTGGGTGCGGATATAATCGCTCGCGGAATTATTTAAACCCAAATCTTTGGTATACGCACCAACAAAATGGCGTTTACCCCCAATATGACTATTGCCCGGGAAACAATCCGTCGCGCAAGGTTTAATCCCCGCATCCGCATTTTTACTACTATTCGTGTTGCCCACACACGACCCCACTTTCGCCACCACATTTTGAATATAAATATCCTGGGTGTTGTTCAATGCCGTCATATTCTTGACCCAGTTAAATTGACTGCCGGTCGTACAGGCGCCCGCCGCGGCACACACCGGGTATTTCAGTGCCGAGTAAATATGTCCCAATGTATTTTTGGTAGATTTTTTAATAATATCGGGGTCATTGATACCAATACAACTGCCCGAATTATGTATTTCCACCGGGTAGGTACCGCAACACCCGCCATGCCCCATCGGCAAACTGCCTCTAAACGGCGTGCGGGTGACAGACTTGGCGAGATTGGTCGTGCCGACCGCACCAATGTTGCGCCGAGTACCATTTAATGAAAATCCGTGGGCAGAAACCGGGACTTGAAAACGTCGTGAATTTCTTTTTAAAGCAACAATAGACATGGTTGTTATATTTATATTATATAATATTTTGGGGGCATGCACAGGACCCCCATAAGTATATACCTTATATTCTAACTATCCGCCTACGGGCATGCGCAGCAGAGGGAGCAGCGCCCCCACTTAAATGTACAAAAAATATCTCTTATTCGGGTCGGATTGTAGACAACGTTGTAAAAAGAAATACATTTTGCTATTCATTATGTTACTATTCAGTTTATCATTTGCTAAATCCATACCCAGACACGCTACACATAACAAACCTAAACTATAATAACTGCTGGTGATACTGACAATAACCGGTAAGGTAGATACGTCTACTAATTCAGGACTAAGCAATCCTCCCTCCATCTTTAATGGATAGTTTAAAGTAAGTTGTTCCTTACTATTCATCGGCACCATAGTAGTCAAATCAGCAATCAAAAAATAAGCATTGTCTAACAACAAAATACTATCCAACTTAAAAAATAATAATCCTAAATGATTATCAGACATTAATATCATTTGATTACCTAAATGTAATATCATTTGCTCAACCAGGTCATAACTGATAGATTTATGCTGGGTTAAATAGTCTTGTAACGTGATGATAGAATCGGACACAATAGTGGTGCTATTAGCATTAGCATTAGCATCAGCATTTGCCATTTTAAAGTTCCCTTTCCATCCAAATGTAGATAAATTAGTTAAAAAAGAAGTGACATTGTATGGAATAGTTAATTTCATTGTTGATAGTTTATAGTTTATAATATATAAATTTTATATAATATAAAAAATTGAAACATATCTATACATATTAATATATATTAACAAACAACTAGAACTAAAAATGTCGACTCATAATCGTAATAATACTAATACTAATAATAATAATAAATATGTTGCTCCCAACAAGCGGCAACAACCAACAACAGCAACAAACATAAGCGGAGCAAGCATAAGCACAGCAACAAGCGTAAGCACTATGGATAAAGACGCTTTTCCAACACTGAAAGAGACGTTAACTTTAACCCATAAAAGTTTCGCGGCAGTTGCTAAAAAAGTAGAAGTAGTAGTGGAAGTCAAAACTCCGCTTTCAGATGTGCCTCCAGGTTGGATTCATATTCGCCGAAATAAAAATAAGGATAATAAAAATAAGGGTCTCATAGAATTCAACTATAATAGAACAGATAGAAACACGTCCACCATGGAAGATGTCATTTATGAGGAGAAACGTTTAAGCAACTATTTGTTTAAACGCCGTGTTACATTACAACAATGGGATCGTGACATCCAAAATGAAATGTTGGGTGATTTATCGCCCTTTTGGAACACTAAAACAATATTAGAAATGCATGACGATAAAGATTTTCAGGAGGGCGATTACGATGACGATAATATTTATTCTGATACTTCAGAGAATTAGTATAAACGGAGTAAATAAGTTTAAACTAACTAAATGAAATATGCCATTAATTTAGTACAATAATGAGTGACGATGAGATATCAGATGATAGTGATATTGATGAAACGTGGATAAATGAATTTAAAAAAAATGAAGAAGTATATGACGATTTTTATAAAGACAAAGTAGAACAAATTAAACTTTTTTATTTATATGTCAGTTCTACAAATAATGTTGAATCTATTAAAAAAGATAGCATCCAACTAGATACAGACGGAATTTTAAAAAAGAATAAAATAATAGAACTTATTCTACAACATCAGAATTACAATAGTATAAAATATAAATTACTATCGTTGATTCGATTTAATATGGATATTGAACCAGAACAAATAAAAGAGTTTGTCTATACTACAAATAAAGATAAACCCTCGCAATTTATCACATCTGAAAAATATCTGAACGATATTAAGTATTCTGATACTATTCATATTTTTCAAGATTTAAATTGCTTATATTTTATTTTTTATGAAGAAAAATCAAAAATAACAAATACAAAAACAATTACAAAAACAAATACAAAAACAAATAATCCAACAACTCAAACTAAAAAAATAGTGTCCATGACCACAAATAAATATAAGAAGACCAGACGACGAATAATACGTATTGAAAACACTTAAAGATTATTGTATAATTATAGAATTATACAAATGCCAACCACTACCAACCAAATAGAGCAAGACATTCTAGACTTTACAAATAAGGCAGTACATTTTATAGATACGGATACGAATACGAATAAAGACAAATTAGATGAACTACTCGATTTATATAATAATCTATGCCATGATACATTAAACAATGACATGTCTGAAGACATAAAAGAATTCATGTTTTCAATCATCTATCGTCTTATTTATTTTACAAACGAGTTGACGAATCAGCAGCATAAACCGGCACCCAACTATGAACTTACCTATAGAATGATTCATGAACTAAATTGTGTATATGATGCTGAATTTTATCAACCACTACTAAAACAACTTGCCAAAAACGCAATTACCGATATTATTCATATTAATATGAAAGAACGACCGCTGGATTGTTGGCAGGGACTGCCCAATCTGTTGGATTATATTTATCACGCAGATGACGATGAGACTTTTTTCCAGCATATTGTAGAGATAATCGTCACACGATTGCTGGTGGATAGTGTTAAGACGGCATTGGAGATGCAACCTTCCACATTGGCATTTTGGTTGCCAAAAGAAAAATCCAAACATTTGGGATATCTAACCCACCCCATTTCATATCATTTGTATAATAGTTGGATTAAAACTGCTGGGTGTCCGGAGTCTTTAGACCGAGCAAAAACCAAGTGTCTTACCCATTATCGCAAACTTATTACGGGGTTGAAGTCGCATATAGATTTGCGAGCACACCAACAACATCGTAGTACACAACAAAATGAAAACACTACAAAATCAGTACTAGCAACTGCGCTGGTAACGACGTGTGAAGCAGTACAATCTATAGTACAACAATTTGTAGTGCCACAATTCGTAGGCAAACCCAAAAATAAGTATAATTATTATACACATCTATTGGCAGATTTATGCAAAGAAAATTTTATTATTAAACGGGAAGAAATGTCGCAGATATGGGATACTATTTTGTATGGGGATATGCCTGGACTAGTATCGGCACAAGCACAGGAGCAGTCCGACAACATCGAACAAGCGCAGGAGCATTCCGCCATCGAAGAAGAGGAGCAGCAGTCAGACAACATCGAAGAAGCGCACATCGAAGAAGACGACATCGAAGAAGACAACCTCGAGCAGTCCGACGAACAAGCGCACGAAGAATTAGTTGAAATAGCAGGAGCATCAGCAGCAGGAGCAGCAGCAGCAGCAGCACCACCCGTAAATAATACTGGATGGTTTTCGTGGTTTTTTTAATAGAAATAAATAAATAAATAAATAAATAAATAAATAAATAAATAAATAAATAAAAAATATACTATAATAAAAATATAATTTATTATAGTATTTATTATAGTAATAAATGGCAACAACTCTAGACTTGGAACTATTGACAACAATGTTAATAAATGAACTGGAAAATATGCCCTACACTTCATTTATCAATACAATACCACTATATGATATACCAACAACAACTTTAGCACATGAATATAGATATAGAAATTTATTAAATACTAATATAAATGAACTAGAAACGATTATAAATAATTCGTTTAATGAAAAACCGATCTATAAACAAGTGATATGTGATGAAGAATTAGAGAAATTAATAAATTCAAAAACAAAGTATAATTTAACCCAACCCTCAACAAACACCACTTGTCCTATAACTCAGACCGAGTTTGAAGAACATCAAGAAATTATTACATTAGAATGTAATCATTGCTTTGATTCAGCAGCAATTATTCATTGGCTAACAGAAGAAAAATCTGAATGTCCAGTTTGTCGTTGTAAATATAAATCAAAAGAAGTGAAGATTGTAGAAAAAAAAAATGAGCATGAGCAAGAGCAACAGCAACAGCATGAGCAACAAGACCTACAAAATTCACGAGATAATTTATACAACTCTCTGTCACGTGTTAATTTTTCTTCTTTCTTTCTAGAAATGTAATATTATATTTTAAATATCCTTCTCATCAATCATCCAGTCCACTTGACTTTTAACATTTTCTTTTTCTTTTTCTTTTTCCTTTTCTTTTTCTTTTTCAAATTCAACCACCCCATTTTCTATTTCTTTAACAACGACATTTTCTATTTCATCCTCCTCTTCTTCCATATCATGAAAGTTTGAAAATACTTCATCTTCCTTAGCATGACTGGCACTGGCACCAATCATAAGGGCATTAATCGCACTAAAATCACACACTTCGCTTTGCTTTAGTCGCTCCTTTTCACTTTGCGAATAGACTTCCAAGAGATCACATCGCTCACTGCCAGTATGCCGCACTTCCCAATCACGCAACCCCACCAAAATCATGGTACCGACAGATAAATTATTTTCTGCTTTGCCCCTAAACGTAAATTTAGCACGCATAACACACCGCCGCAATTTATGATCGAGACACATGACTTCGCATTCTTTCCCACCAAACATCTTGGAAACCGCCGCATACATTTCACCATCTTCTTTGGCTTTCCTAATTTCTTTGGCGGGTTGATGATTTTGTATTGCCGTCTTGCGCGCTTGCTTCTTGGACTTGTTACCACCCGTTGAGTTTTTAACCATTCTTGTTAATTATATGTTATATGATATATAATTAAGTATAGTGACTTTATACTATTTCAATTTTTTTGTTAATACCACATAAATTCAAACTCATTATTTAATCCAACAATTATTGTTTTTGATTCGCTGGGAAATACATCAAAATACCAGTCTTGCCATTTCGCCCGTTTAATATCACAATGACTCATCCTCTGTATATCTTTGGGTAGTTCATCAAATTCATACGCATACAAATCATAAAATTGTTCTTTATCTGGTTCATTTTCATTTTCATTTTCATTTTCATTTTCATTTACATTTTCATTTACATTTACATTTTCATTTTCATTTTCATTTTTATTTTCATTTTTATTTTCATTTACATTTTCATTATCTCTTGGAAATACGATGTTCTCATTCACGTGATCCAGCACACCATGACATTTTTCCAGTCGCGCTCGCCACAAAGGACAACCATTCGCAGCATAATACTCCCAATGAAACCAGTTTTTTCTTAAAAAGTCATCATAATTTACATCTACAGACAACGACCACCGGGTCAACTTAAAAGACCCAATCTTTTCACTTATTTTAAAGTAGCGTTTAAAACACAATGTATTATAAATCTGGTCTATATCCATTCCTCTATTCCTCAGTAGTGGAATAGGTTCATACTCTACTTTATAAATAAATTCCATATCTTCTTCTTTAGGTGTAACAAATATATTACATTTATTTAAATTACTTATGGGTATTTGTAGGTGACAAATAAATGCTAATAAATAATGTAAATCGTTGTTATACGTTCGTATTGCCCATTTTTTCTCAAATGAAACAATTTCCATTTCCAAACCCAATTCAATAAGAGTCGGTTTTACAAAAGTCATAATGAGTTGCCATAGAGTGTCAAGTTGAACCTTTTCCTCTTCTACTAATAATTTAATAAAGTAGCAAGTATTTTCGACATGTCCGTTATGTATAGCCAGCAATAATTTGTGAAATTTTACTGGATATGATGAGATCCAGAGAGGTTTTATATGACTATAAATAACATTGGGCAGTATATCCGATGATTGCATGTAGTGACGTAAAATAAATGTGTTGGGTGAAGATTTTAGTCGAAATAAATTACGAATGATGGAAGCGATATAGGGGGGTCCATGTGCTTCTGCTTGCGCTTCTGCTTGCGCTTGTTTTTTTAGCATATACATCTCCATTACTGGATTAAATTCATAGTAAAAGTCAAAATATATTTTCCACAAGAGTTGAAATAGATCAAACCCCGAATAATACAACTCAGATGCCCAATAATAACATTCTTGTAGATTTTTCTTCTTTAATAAAGCAGTCACCAATGAAAGTTCGACTTCGTCTTTTATATATAAAAACCGCGTTAAGGCATAGGTATGCCCCATTGTCATTGCACTTGCACTTGCACTTGCACTTGCACTTGCACTTGCACTTGCACTTGCACTTGCACTTGCCATTGTCATTGCCATTGTTGTATTTATCAATAAGACTTTATAATAGAATGTCTACAAAATTTAAATTTTTTGGTCCAACCTTTTCTTAAAAGGTTGTATATAATATATATATTCAATTTTATATATATAATTTTATATTTATATAAATAATACTATAATTTTATATTTATATAAATAATACTATAATTTTATATTTATATAAATAATACTAATATTAAAATCGACATATTTTATTTTCTGTAATAATTCTATAATGAGCAAGACACCGATAACCTGGTTGGAATTAATCAACCAAAAACTATCCGCCATGAAAAAAGCAGGTAAAACCGCATCTATCCGTGAAGTGGCACCGGAAGCCAAAGCAGAGTGGACAAAAATTAAAGCAGGTACTCATCCCGATTATACACAAGGTAAGGCCAAGACGCATGCCAGAAAACACAAAAAAGATAAAACGCAGAAAGTCAGCAGCAGTAAAAATAACAGCAACGATGATACTGATGCAGAAGTTAAGAAGATTTTGGCGACACTTAAACTTTGCGGAAAATGCTCAAAGCAAGTAAATAAATTAACGAAAGACCAAAAAGGCGGCGCCTGTACATCCTTTGCCGAAACTGGACCGCAACCGCAACCCAATACCACGCAACAATTGGCGATTGTAGATAAAGATGTTCAACCGATAGAGTCCACCTCGACCCTTGCCAATGCGGCAGAAGCAGTAACAGCAACCCAAAAAGGTGGCAATTGTGGTGCGTGTAGTTTAACCGGTGGTAAAAAATCTAAGAAGAATAAATCTAAAAAATCCAAAAAGTCCAGACACACTAAGAAAAAGTAATAAAATTTTTTTACCTTTATTTTATTTTATTTTATATTTTATAAAAAAATTGAAATACTTTTAACTAATAAAGCACACATACAAGCACAGCAGACAAGCAAGCGAAGCAGACAATCGAAGCAGTACAAGCGAAGCAGACAAGCGAAGCAGACAATCGAAGCAGACAAGCGAATGGATTCCGCATTTAAAATCACACCCAATACAACATATAAAATTCGCGTTATATATGTTGACAAAGAAAAATACGGGTTTGATGATGTGGATCTCCTCCTCATTAATTTATCCAGCAACATGGTTATAGGTGAATTCATGGGCGCTGACAATGATGTAGACAAGGACCATTTTACCCGCGAGGATTTTGATTTCTACTAATATAATTACAAAAACAAAGTGTAATTACACAAAATATGTAATATATATAAAAACAAAGTGTTATTAATATTACAATACAAAATATGGGTAATTCATTTTCAACCGATTTACACATGTGTCATCTACGTGAAGAAAATATAACAACAACATGTGAATTATATGCTGAACCACATAATCATTGTAAATATTATGTACCTGGTCAGCGACTAGAATTTTATATTTGTAGAGGAAATATTATAATGTATCGTTGTTTATTAACAACAGATGAATTTACAGAGAGATATGGAGAAAAAACTACTGAAAATACGGTAGTGTTATCAGATAGCATGTATGATACTATTTGCGATGTTCGTAGACAAATGAGATGTAATTCTACTAAATTTAACAAACAATTATTATGTGATATTTTTGATTGGAAAAAATATCAAGTTAAAAATGAAATAGAAGTTTAATCTTTACATCATATTTAATAAATCATTCTATATGGGTCAAAATAGCATTAAATCTACTTTTAGTTTCTTTAATACTACTCCCAGAATTAGGCACTATATTACTCATAAGCAATTGAGAAAATTCAATAATAAAAGAATTATTCGGCATAGTATGTAATAATTCTAAATAGAGTATACTTAATGAAAAATTATCCCATGTTTCATAGGTCTTGACGAGTTCATTAATAATTTTATATTTATCCATACCAATATAAGTAGATAAATACGTGACACATGCTTCTTTATAATCATCAATAAAAGACGTGCTTAAAAAAGTTAATACTTTATTATATTTAACGACGTCATTGACTATTTGCGTAATGTGGTCTGTGGTGAATAATGTGCCGTCTGCGCGGTCCGTGCCAGCAATTTTATGTAATAAAAAATTAATAACATGTACTTCAAATGCCCATAAATAATAATCGGGACCATAAACATAAAAATACGCTTTAATATTTTCACTCGTTAACGTGGCAATAGGTATCGATATACCAAAATCAATCATTTGAACCATGTGTAATTTAGTATTGTATAGTATATTATCTGCTTTCAAATCCAAGTGAACAATATTATTTTTTAGTAATATGCTAACCTCATCCAGTAAGGTAGTATACGTATCTATTAGCGTTATAATAGTTTTTTTATTATTTATCACATCTTTATTTTTATTTTTATTTTTATTTTTATTTTTATTAATACCAAAAAGCGTGTTAAATGGTTTATTTGGAATGTAGGGCATCGTCATAAGAATATACTCTGTATCACTGCCATTTTTTTTGTCTACAACTCTACATTTTGATAATTCTTTCTCCCTGATGTGAATCGCCTTTAATTTTATAGGACAACTTTTAATTACCGGTACAAAATATAAATCATAATTGGGTATTTTCATAATCATTTTACCAATATTAATTTCATTAGTAGTGTTGGGTAAATTTTGTTGTAATTTTGTAGCAAACTTGTTTTTATTAGAAGCAGCATCATCCGAACACGTTATACCCGGGTAATAGAGGCAACCATAACCACCTTGTCTAAGTAATTTACTACTATTAATAGAAATGTTTTTTATATTGCTCTTGCTATTGCTCATACTATTGCTCATGCTATTGCTCATACTCATATAAAATCACAACATTTTTTAAATACAATAAAAAAACTCATCTATATATCATATCATATTTATTTCTGTCGGGTAATAATGAAATATCTATTTTTATATGTTTTTTTTACCTTGTCAATCATTTCATTTGCCTTAATGGTAGTTTCGCTACATAACCGATTGATTTCAATTTCAAGCAGCGCAACATGATTGATACAAAAGTGTATATAACCCGATGCTGGACTAAAGTCGTCATTGTTAATAGATAAACCAATATGCGTGTCCATCGCATCAAGAATATCACTACTCATGGTAATATAATTACGCCGTATTTGTTGCTTCTTATTATCTGTCATATTCTTTTTTCTAAAATAATAACGTCCCGCTTTAAACATTTTATCTGGGATATCGCCATCATAACCCAAGCGTGTTAACCGAGTAATTTCATCCGTGATAGAATCATTATTTTCATCCACCCATTTTATCCAATTTTCTTTATATATTTTTCGTTCATCAAACTGATGAATCTTGGCAAATTCAGTAATCATAGTCATGATATCATTACTGAATTTATATCTGTATATGGCGCTGCTGGTGCTACTGCTGCTGCTACTGCTACTGCTGCTGCTGCTCTCGCTTGCGCTTGCGTGCTGCTTCGCTTGTGCGCTTGTGCTCTGCATGATGATGATAAAGTATTTAATATAAGTATTGTATTATTACATAAAATAGTTTCAATTTTATATAATAATCAACTAATTATATTATATATATAATGACGACACACACTTATTCAATCAACTCGCAACCTTTTTATGATAGTTTTAATGAATGTTATAAAAATATATTAACCATTAGTGCAAAACCGCATAAATCACCTTTTTCGACAATAGTTAAACGCCTACAAACGCCAAAATTATCTCCATTTAAAGAATCTTCCAATTGTTGTCCAATACCTAATTGTGTCTATGCGCTCTACAAGATTCACAATAATTGTGAATTAATGTCCCCTGACGATATACCAGAACTATTTAATTTTTTATTGAGTAACAATTATAAAATAGATACATCTATTACTAAAATGATGAATAGTTCAGAAGTTAAAATGACCAATAAATTAGTGTGTTTTATAACATCAACAGAATAATTTTATAATTATAACTATAACTATAAAATTGATTATTTAAATCTAAAATTAAATAGTTGTATTTTAACATATAAAATGCCGGCACAAGCGCAGCAGGCACAAGCGCAGCAGGCACAAGCGGAGCAGGCGCAGGCACAAGCACAGCAGGAGCAGGCACAAGCGCAGCAGGCGCAGACACAAGCGCAAATCGATGCGTATATAAAACAATTAACACCAATGGAGAAAAAAGTATTACAAATAGCAAGAGAGCATTTAGAAACATCTTTTAGTTTGGAAAATAGTATTGGATTTATTAAGTGGCAAGCAGGACAAACAATAAAATAAAATAAATAAAATAAATAAAATTAATATTTAATATTTAATATTTAATATTTAATATTTAACACGCCGTTTTGTTTTTCGCATACCAATCGACTTTTTGTTAAATTTATATAATGTATTTTTAAGTCGCTGTGTAATTTTATTAATTCTTTTTTTAATTTGTTTTTTGGCACCTCCGCCAATAGCATTAGCATTAGCAGTAGTAGCAACTGGTATTGTAGTTTTTGGTATAATAAGTTGACCTGTAGGAACATTAGGTGCTTTAAGCATATCCACTTGGTTTTGTAATGATGCATCTATGGCGGCACCTTGCACCGCGCCCTCAATAAAAGTTTGCCCCATTTGTTTTCCAATAGCTGTTACATTATTCAATGTCGTTTCACCGAGTTTGCCAATATTTTTAAATTTATCAGTCAGTTTTTGTAAACTTTGTGCAGCATCCTCTACGCGTTGTTTGCCTTCATTCACAATACCTATTACCTTGTTGGCAGTGTTGTACCCCGTCCCCGCTGCTTCTAAACCAAATTGTATAGTGGGGGAAGCAGCCCGAAAACCTTGATTCACACCTCTGATAATAGCCAGTACAATATCTATAATACCTCCAGCAACTGGTATTTCGCCAATAGCGGCTTCTGTTAAATTTAAACCCAAATTAATAACCCCCGTCGCGGCACGAGAACCCGCTTCGGAAAGCGTTTCCAGTGCTTCATCAATCATTAAATTCAACGAGGGTCGAATGGCTTCGGTGGTCTGAATAGCAATCGTGGCATATGCTTCTGCCCATTCTTTTAACGCCTGTTGTATTTCTGGATCTCGCGACATTTTATCTAAATAATCTTTTTTCTCCTTTATAATCCCAGTAATTTTAGGAGCAATTTCCTCCCAAGGTTTATTTGCTAAATCGCCAAATACGGCTTCTTCTAGAACAGGAGCAATAGTATCTGAAAAAACACCAATTATTTTAACTATTAAAATAATGGTGGTTTCAATGTAGGTTATAACGTTGGCACCATAGGTCCCTACATCTGTAATTCCCAATCCACCGGTCTGCGTAACTGGTCCTTGCCCTTGCGTAGCTGGTCCTTGCCCTTGCGTAACTGGTCCTTGCCCTTGCGTAGCTGGTCCTTGCCCTTGCGTAACTGGTCCTTGCCCTTGCGTAGCTGACCCCTGCATGTCAATACACCCCGGGTATTTCATACATTTTAATGCTGCCGCAGTTACCCCAGCGAGAATAGAACTCAATATTTTTGTATTGGCATGAACCATGCTTAAATTATTTTCATTTGTATATGTCATCACTATATTATCTATAGGTTTTTATTATTATTTTTTATATTATTATTTATAAATATAAAAAATAGTTTTTACAATAGTGTAATATCAGCATTAGCATTAGCATTAGCATTAGCACTAGCATTAGCATTAGCATTAGCGCTAGCGCTAGCGCTGGCAGTTTCCATCACCAATCTTTTAAAAGTAGCATAATCCATTGACGGAATTTCCGCCGCTTGTTGACGAAGTTGTTTCATCTCATTCTCATATTCCTCCATACTCCCAGCAAATCTAAATTTATTCGCCTTATCTGTCAAGACATATACATTTTTGGTCTGTTGCTTATCATCGCCCGTAGTTGCCTTATAATTCTTAAACTTGGCAAAAACCGATTTCTTCACAGATGCAGCACCACCAGCACCTGCACCATCATAAAGAAGATTATTGATTTTATCCTCTGCTACGCGTTGTTCTTCTTCAACCAATCTATCTTTAATTGAAACCGCTTTCTCATACTCTTCTTTGTAGTTGACACATATTTGCCTACACTTATTTTCTATCGTGAAATGCCGTGCCACCGCATCCAAATATTTATAATGAATATTTTTATTATCTGTATAATACCAGAACGATTCTGACGCATTATTATAGGTCATTTTAACCAGTCCATCAGGCGTTTCAACCTCCACCACATTGGATTGCAACTCGTCCAACTCCTCCTTCGTCAGCACCCTCACATCTAAAGCATTCAACTCCTCATAATATTTATCCTCTAGAACTTCTGTTTCTTCTTCGTCTTCAGATGCCGTATCCCCTGCCATGTCCGTGTCCGGATCCTTACTATACTCTATTAAATGCGCAGTAAAAGCACACGCCAGAAAAAACCCACCAAAAATAGAGAAAAACAAAGAAAAAAGAGTGTCTAACGCATACGAAGGTTCCGCCACACAATTTGTGCATTGTGAATAAATCATTATAGGATACTTTATTTATTATACTTTATTACTGGAATTATATTTAAGTCAATTATCATATCATATCATAATGATATTTGTTTTTTCCGCAATTCAAATAAATCAGACACTTCCTGGTGTAAATGCGGCACTTTAAAGAGTAAATAATCCCCATTTTTATTATTCGGATGAAGACCGACCAACATGAGGGTCGTCACTTTTTTCCCATAATTTCTTTCTATAATCGCCTTGTAAATATTTAATTGTAAGGCATAATGCCAGAAATTTGTATCGGGCAAATGATTAATACATTCAGTAGTAGAGAATTTATTAAATCCGTCAGTTTTCTTTATTTCTTTGGCACGTTTCCAATCATAAATCATCAACGACCCATCCCCGACCGGATCTTCATAGACCATGTCAATGGACCCGGCAATGCGTACCTCTTCGTCATAGACCATCCATTCGGTGCGATAAGGTACGAACGCGGCAGCGTGGGTGTGAACGTAATTCATAAAGTAAGCATAAGCAATTGCGCTTGCGGCAATTCCGCTTGCGGTCGGAGGTTTGGGGGCGTCGCCCCCAACAATTTTATCTTCGACAATTGCGCTTGAAATCACGGGGGTGGGTTCTGCAATCGGGGGTTGGGGGGTGTCCCCCCTGTTATAATAATATTCAATCTCATAATGTAAATCCGTTCCCGCCTGCGCCGCCTCATCGCGGTTCTTGTCCCAACCCGCCTTTATCTCTTCGCGGGTTTGCCCATAATATGGGGAACTCGTCCATTTGGGTGACGTCATCATGCGGGTAACAATCGCATCCGCATCAAAAGGTTCAAAATGACTATGTAACCAGGTGGTCACGGAAATAAAAGAATGCTTGCCACCACAGATGGTATATTTATGGGCGACGGGTTCAAACGTAATATTAGTATCCCGTTCATGCGGATTTTTTTGTTCCAATAAAGTCAAATTCGCCATTTTTTATATTATAGTTATAGTTATAATCTCATTATAACTATAAAAAGTTTTCAATTTTATAGTACTAAATGGAAAAGTCAATGTCAATGTTAGGTTCGACTTCCAATTTATGTAAAATAATCTCTTGATTATGTTTTATCTCTACTAAATCGTGTTCTAATAATTCAATAATCTTTTCCATTCTTCTAGTCTCATCTTCTTTCAAATCTACAATATGTGAAAGCGTCGGTTTAATATTTTTTTCAAAAAACAGATTACTCCCTAAATCATAAACATTCGTTGCCACTTTTTTAACCACCCACCACCCAACACCAAAGGTAATGTCTAAGGCAGCATTTATAAATACAGATAATACCATTGTATATTAAATAAGTTTTATATATTATCTTCTACTCCGCCTCTTCTGCTTAGTCCGTTTAGTCTTCGACGTCCGTTTAGTCTTCGACGTCCGTTTAGTCTTCGACGTCCGCTTAGTGGTCCGCTTAGTCCGCTTAGTCTGCGACGTCTTTGTCTTAACCCCGAAATCTCGCATCAATCGCTGTTCTAACGACATGGCACTTGCCGGTCGAGACATGATTTTCATAATATCCTTATTATCCAATTCGATATGATCCCGTTTTCCAGTATTATACGTATCAATTGCTAATGTACTGCCGTCATAACGCGTACCCAGCATAGAATCTTCTACTATTTGCCCATTGACCATTGTTTTAACACCATTCACACTTTGATAAAAAGTTTTCATCTTTCTTTCTTATATATACAATACAAAAAGGGGTAAACCCCTTTGAAACCCCATTAAAGGGGTAAACCCCTTGGAAAAAAGGGAGGAGGGGTCCAAGGGGAACCTCGGTTCCCTTTTAAGGAGGGGTCCAAGGGGAACCGAGGTTCCCTTTTAACTTAATACATTGCTATGCCCACAACTATTCCATTACCCGCGGGTAAATCATTGCCAGATATATCACATTGAATGATTAAATAATCTGTCAAAGAATTAAATGTAGTACAACTATTAGTTACTTTAACAACGTTATGACTAGCATCTAATGTTGTTGTACTTAATGGTGTTGGGTTAGATATTACATTGGGTGTTGTAGATTTATATAATGATACATAAACTTTTGTGTTAATATCAAATGAATTTGTTAACGTATTAATTATTGTTTCAAACAGAATACAACGTTGAACAAATGATATTCCCACAATAGTTGTAGCAAAATTAGCAAGAGTTGTACCTGGTGTTAAATAATATTTATTCATAGGAGTGGGTTGTTGTGAACCATTCGTCGAGTTAAAATGAACATGTGAAGCCAATACAAAATAAATATGCGATGGTTCAGTATTGACCGAAAAACTATTCGCATCCGCATTTGCATTTATTAAATCCGTCGCATTTAATTGAATCGTGCTTAAACTAGTAGATCCAATTGCCACTTGTTTAATATCAAAAGGACCCGTTGCGCCCGTAGGTCCTGACCCTGATATTGAAGAAGTTTTTAATAAAGCAAAACATCCCGTATGCCCGGTTTCCACACCAATAACATCTAATGCATTTGAACCCGTGGGTCCTATGGAAAAAATATTCGTATCACGTATGGTAAATTGTACGGGTCCTTCTATATACAGACCACGCACTTTACCGGTTGTGCTGGAGGTGACATTTACAGTAGATGCTCTTACCGCATTGGACGAAGCGGGTGTTCGTACATTCGTCCCAGTTGCACCCACAGGTACGTGTAATCCATACACATTGGATGAACCAGTACTGCCGGAGGTGACATTAACCACACTTGTGCGCAACTTGGCAGTGGTAGAGGTATCTCCAGGAAATTCAATACCGATTAAATTTGCCGGAACACTGGCGGTTAAATTTAATGTGACATCTTCTAATCTGGTTTGTGTTCCCATGGTCACCAATGTCGTATTGCCAGTGACACCAGTTTGTTGAATAATAGTCGATTGAGAATTGGCACCACGAATACAGGTTAAATTAGGTATGGTGAGTGATTCATTGTATTCTCCACTCATCAGATGGATAGTCGCGTTTGAACCAGTTATTCCGTTACGCGCTGTAATGCTTGTAGCAATTGTTTTATAGGGATTATTTGCACTCCCATTGCCTAATGTATCATTGCCATTTGGTGCAACATAAATATCATATGTGAATAGAAAACTAGGACCGGTCATGCCTACGGCACCTGTAGCGCCTACGGCACCTGTACTGCCTACAGCACCTGTAGCGCCTACGGCACCTGTACTGCCCACAGCACCTGTCATGCCTGCGGCACCTGTAGCGCCAACGGCACCTGTAGCGCCAACGGCACCTGTAGCGCCAACGGCACCTGTAGCGCCAACGGCACCTGTAGCGCCTGTAGCGCCAACGGCACCTGTAGCGCCAACGGCACCTGTA
>Ga0114969_10000413_pt1 | contig 36474 bp, 39 predicted proteins | sample M_130807_MF_Meta_FD_87316 | JGI IMG/M metagenome (GOLD analysis project Ga0114969, IMG submission 87316) | Freshwater microbial communities from Lake Montjoie, Canada to study carbon cycling - M_130807_MF_MetaG | ecosystem: Environmental > Aquatic > Freshwater > Lake | place: Lake Montjoie...
AAATTATGTTAATTTGTTAGTTAACACTGTTATTAAATCAATTAATACATCCACTTTGGTTATTAGTATATCTATTTTATCTGTATTAGTTTCAGTATTTATTGGTAACATTTCTTCTACAATTAATGACATATTATTTACTAGATTATCATCATCCCATGTTACATTTTTTTTGGTATTAGGTTCTATTTGTTTTAATTTTAGTTTACTATAAAAGTTAAAATCTTGTTTTTTTTCACTTGGCGTTTCATTTGTATTTTTTGTTATTTTTTGTGGATTTAACCAATTTTCAGGGTCTTCCACATTTAAATTGGTTACCTTATTTATTTGTTCTATATCAAAATTACGACGAGCAATCGTTTCAGCAATTAAAGCGTCCATTTCTTTTATTTTACCATCATCTATTTTTTCAGTAAAATCCATTTCTTTGGGTTTTTGTAAGTTGATTGAATTTTCAAATTCATTGCGTTTTATTTTTAATTGGTTTTCAAAATCATCTTTACGCGCTTCATGAATATCTTCTATTTTATATGGACTCATAACTTCTTCGCTACTAATTTGAATTCGTTTAAAATCTTGTTCTCGCCCCAAATTAGGAAATAATCTATTTACAGCTATAACAACTTGAGATAAAAATTGTTTATTTAAATTTACAAGTTGAACATTACTATTTACACTTATATTTTTTGTAAAAGGATTGATATTACTTTCAAATACAGTACGAATATTTGTTAGAACCGGCTTGTTAGTTGGATCAATTTTTAGTTCATCTAACAAAACTTCCCATAATAATTTTAAGTTTTGTTTGTTTAAAAACTTGGATACATTTGTATTCATTTATATAATTTAAATAAATTTATCTTTAAATAAATTTATTTAAAAAGCTTCTATAAATCTGGATTAAAATATACTTTCCTGAAATTTTCCATATATTCATCTTTTAAAATATGTGTTTTTAAATAGTGTGATGTTATTTTGTCTTCTAACATATGAACTATGAAAAATAAACTATAAATTCCACATTCTGTATTACCATATTGATGCTCTACTGGATGATTTTCGTCAAATTTAAAATTTATTTTTGGATTGACTAAATGACCTTGCTCAATAATATTATTTACAAATTTCATTATTTGGTTTGGTATTTTATCTCCCGCGCTATCAAAAAAGAAAATGGTTCCCTTTTTTATATTTATAAAAAGAGAAATCCAATGACTTCCGCCTTTGTAATGCGGATCAGTATTAAAAATAACACCAATTTTGGTTTTCCCTTTTTTTATTTGTTCTGTTAATTTAAAATGACATAATTCTTCCCAAACACATTTTCCATGTAACTCATGCGCATCATAATCTATAGGCGATGGACCCATAAAATCAAAACATTTATATTTCCTTTCATATTGTCTCATAACTTGCATAATATCTACACTTGATAACCATTCATTTGGATTTTTTTTCCAGTCTTCAGGGGATTCTGGAGCGAATGACTCCATTAATTCTTTTTCTAACTTTGAATTTTTTACCATTTGCTTTATCCAACACGACTCCTTGTTACATGTTTTGTTATAATATGATTTAATTGTTGTCCAAATTTCTTTTGGATCATCTGTTTGTATAGGCTTATCAGGATGTCTTGCGTTCCATATATCACGTAATTTATGTAAATCTTCATCAGAATAACATGTGAATGAATTCAATGCTTTATTATGATTTTCAGGACTACAACTTAGTTTAATAAACTTTTTTTTGGTTTGGTTATTTGACTTTTTATTAGTTTTTGATTTTTTTTTATGACTCGTTCCTCCATTCCTCCTTTTATTTTTTTGAGTTTTTTTATACTTTTGTGATTTGGTTCCCATATATTTAGTTTATATATTTCCTTTTTATAATATATTAATTACATTTTTTTTTGACAAAGGTACTATCAATTACTATTTCTTTTTTTCTAGGTATTATTTGATTTATTTTATAATTTTGTCTTGCTGAATTAAACCAATCTACTGGTAATTTATGTATATCTTCAACTCCGTTAGACACAGTCTTTTTTTTTGAATATTTTACATAAGGTTTAATAACTTCTTCTTCTTCCTCTTCTTCTTCTTCCTCTTCATCATCTTCTTCGTCTTTTATATCTTCTTCGTCTTTTATATCTTCTTCGTCTTCAAAATCTATATCATCTTTTATATCTTCTTCTTCAAAATTTATATCTTCCTTTATTTCGTATTTATTATTTATATTTCGTTCATTTTGAATAGTTTCATTTTTATCATGTATTTCCAAATAATAAGTACTTTTTTCAATAAACGCATCAAAACAAGTTTTCACATCTTCTAGTAAATCATCTGGTTTATCATTGTTTAATAGTTTATTAAATAATTTGTAAATTCTTTTTTTATCATATTCTTGTTCTAAAACTTCTTCTTTTTGTTTTAATTTATTTAGTTTTTGAAGTTGATTTTTACTAATTAGAAAATTTAGTGTTAGCTGATTTACATATGCGTTATCTTCTTTATCTGACATTTCTTTATCTGACATTTCTTTATATAATATATTATGATTTTTAACTAATATTATTTTATTTACAATTAGATTTTGTTTGCGTTGTTAGGTCTTTCAATTGTTGCCTAGTTGCGTTATTAAATAAAGCGAATCCAATTGTATTCGCATGAGGATTTGTATCAGTAGGAGCAAAAGTTTCCTTCTTAAATAATTCAGGGAATGGTTGACTAACTTGGTGTGAATTTTTCCATTGAACATTATATAAACTACTTTTGCTGCTTGGAATATATGTGGCTTGGCTACATTCTTGTAACGCAAATATTTGTCCTCTTAAGTCGGATTCGCGATTTATATTAGATGCGAATCCTGACCATGGAGCACTTGCGGTTACATTTCCAGGATTGAATATTTCTTCCGGATTAAAAGTAGCTTGCTGAATTAATGGTACTGTTATTTCTCTTCTAGGATCTACAACTGGTAAAATAGAATATTTTGTTAAAACAGGACGAGCATCTAAATAAGGTTGTAATGGTTGACTTGGTATATTACGAACATATGTTCGTGTATTCATAATATTTTGTCTTCCTGAAGATGATAAATTATCAAAATCATAAATATTGTTAGACATTACTATATTTATATATTATAATAAAATTTAATATAAAATGTATTATAAATTATAAATTATAAATTATGAATTATAAAATATATTATAAAATGTATTTAAAAATGATTTTATATTTAATATTAAATGTGTGGTATTTTTTCTCTTCTAAATTACTCTACTAACAAATTTGATTATAATAAAATCATAACAGATTTTAATAAAGGTATTAATAGAGGTCCTGAAAAATCTAGTTTAAATTTTAATGATAAAATAAACATTGTAAAAGGTTTTCATCGTCTAGCTATTAATGGATTAGATGATATTTCCAACCAACCAATAAATATAAATAGTTATTCTCTAATTTGTAACGGAGAAATTTACAATTATAAACAATTATACAAATTAATGAATATTATTCCTTCTACTAATTCTGATTGTGAAGTTATTATTCATTTATTTATTCATTACGGTATTGATCAAACACTAAGAATGCTTGATGGAGTATATGCGTTTATTTTGTTTTGCCCTAATGTCATTTATGTTGCTAGAGATCCATATGGGGTAAGACCATTATATTATACACAAAATAAAATGGTTGAAAATGGATTAATTGGCTTCTCTTCTGAGCTAAAATCTTTATGTAATATTGCGAATGAATTAGGACAGAAAGTTTGCCAATTTACTCCTGGAACATTTCTAACAATTAATAAAATTTATAATGATAATGATAATGAAAACTCAGTATGGTCTATTAAAGAACAAATTACATATCATATTCCATCATTTTCTTCAACCTTTATTAAAAATAGATATCAAACATATTTGGATGATATTAATTATCATTTAAGAGCTGCTGTTATAAAACGATATACAACGACTGAACGACCAATCGCATGTTTATTATCTGGTGGATTAGATAGCAGTCTAATTGCCGCATTAGTATGCGATATTCATAAAAAAACAGGTTCTAAAACAAAGATCGAAACTTATAGCATTGGATTGCCTGACTCAGAAGATATTAAATATGCGAAAAAGGTCGCCAACCATATTGGTTCTAAACATACTGAAATTATTGTTACAGAACAAGATATGTTACAAATCATTCCAGAAGTAATATGTGCTATTGAAAGTTATGATACAACTACCGTAAGAGCCAGCATTGGAAATTATTTAATTGGCAAGTACATTAAAGAACATAGTGAGGCAAAGGTTATATTTAATGGAGATGGATCTGATGAGCTAGCGGGCGGGTATTTGTACATGAATTCTTGTCCAGATAGTATAGAATATGATAAGGAAACTGTTCGTTTGCTAAAGGACATACATTTGTTTGATGTTTTGCGTTCAGACAAATCTATTTCATCGCATGGACTAGAACCAAGAACGCCATTTCTAGATAAAGCATTTGTTAATTATTATTTATCTATTCCTGTAGAATTACGAAATCATAATTTGAATAATAATATTGAAAAGTATTTGATTAGAACCGCTTTTGATAACGATCAATTATTGCCAAAGGAAATATTATGGAGAAAAAAAGAAGCATTTAGTGACGGTGTTAGTAATAAAGGTAAATCACTATTTCAAATTATCCAAGAATATACAGACAAATTGGTTGAGGATTCATCATTAAATTTAAAGCAAAAAGAAAGGCAATATTATAAAGATATTTTTGATAAGGCGTACCCTAATCATTTAGATATTGTCCCATATTATTGGATGCCAAAATATATTTTATCTGATGACCCTAGTGCCAGAACTTTGGCCAATTATAAGTAAATTCAAACTATATTAATCAAACTGTATTAAATGCAAAATACCATATAATTTAATACAAATGTTTTCTAAAATTATACCAAGAATTAAAGAATTTTATGCTCTTCCAGCTGTCTTTATGGGTTTTGGAAAAGGATTTAGTGGAGGATATGAGGAATATGTTAAAAATAAGAATGATAATGATGTAACGTTAGCACAGCATACATTTTATTGTATTATGGGGTCATATATGGGTGTATTATCTGGTGCGTTTTTAGGACTAACGTGGCCGATTAGTCTTCCTATTTTTATTGGAAGATATATTGATAAAAGGCAATAATACAAAAATAGAGTGAGTAGAAAGATATTATATTATAATTTATTATAATATAATGACAAATTTATATGAATTTCAAGATAAGGTTTTTGATTATGTTACAATATTTACGTACATATTATATATTGTCATCGCACTAGGATTTTCCGCATCTGCGCCAAAATATTTAGATGATTTATTATTTTATACAAAAATGTATATAAGTTTATTTTTAATTTATAGATTTAATCCTTTTACAATAAGTAAATTTACTCCATTGGATGCCAAAATAGCTTATAATGCGGGTATATTTTTATTATTTACGACACTTTTGAATAGTGTGTTAGTTAATTATATTAATACTTTTAAAATGATTGTTCAAACTAGTGTTGATAAGGTTAAGGCAAACTTTGTTTCTTCATAGTTTTATTATGACTTTTATTATAAGTTTTATTATGATTTTTATTATTTATTGTTTTATTTTGACTTTTTTTATTGAAAAATATTTGGAGATGTTGTAATATTTTTTTTGATAAAATTTTATCAACATTTTGAGCATCTTTTGTTTTTTCTACATATTCGTGTCTATATTGATTCATGAATTGTAACATATCTGTTTTAAATGTGTCTTCTACTTGTATATTTATAATTTGACTTTTAATAAATCGTTCAATCATTAGCTCAAATGGTAAATCGTGAATATATGGTTTCAAATTAACATAATAAACTCTATCATTAACCATTCCATCATGATACACATCATCTAGGAAGCATATTTCTGTAGTTTCGGGTATTTTAGTACAACGAATTAAATCAGTATGTTTTTTTGTATGACTAGTTCTACAGAGTTCAACTTGTTTGCCTTTTATTTTAAATGCTTTTATTATTTGGTCAAATAAATTATATTTTATTTTAGTCTCAAAATATGACTGAATTTGTTTCGCCCATTCTTCAGGACCTTGATTGTTAGTATAAATCATTAATTTATTACAACTCTTTGTCTTTTTTTTTTGTTTTAAATAATTTAAAATATTGATAATATTAGGTCTCAAAAATTCAGGATATATTTCAAGAACTTTATTAAATAATATTTGATCAACCGTTACTAATATTTTTTGTTGTTTAATGAAATTTTTCAAGGCATCCCAAAACATTCCAAATTCAACAAAATAGCCTAGGGTTTCATCTAAATCAAATACTACTATTTTGGATGTACAATACATATATTATCATGTTATTATAATACTAACAAATATTTTATAATATATGTATAATTTATAGATATATGTCAGCTGAATTAAAAAATAAAGATTATATAAACATATTAAAATTTTATAAAATGAATATACCTAAATCCAAACGTCTCTTAAAACAACAAGCTGAAAATATTTTAAATGATAAATTATGTAGATGTATTAAAAAATTAGAACCAGATAATGAAGAAAAATCAATTGCGATATGTACTAAAAGCATTTTTAGCAATAAAAAATTAAAACGTGGTAAATTTAATTGTAAAGGGAAACGAAGCATAAAAATTCAGAAAATAGTAGGAAGTAAAACACGAAAAAATAAATAAATTATGACGGAAGTGTTGATATCTGTTTGTTTTTATGATATTCTATTAGTTTATTTCTAATAATATATATTGCTGAAATAGTCAATAATGAAATTTCAGTTGAAGAACGAATAATCATGGGCAAATCTTTATTATTTACACTATAATATATCCACATACTAGATGAGCTAATACTTAACATACAAAATATTAAAGATAATGAATTTGTGCTTTTATTTTTATATAAAAGAAACATAAAAATTACTCTTCCTATGACTGATAATGATGTTGCTGTATACGGCAAATAGTTTAAATTATTATTCATTATATTATTGTAAATGTAAAACATATTAAATTATCTTTAAATACTTTTTGGATATATTATATTTGCCTTATTCAATCAAAATATAATATTTAAATAGCTCCTTTTAAAAAAAATCTGGTATCATTTCTAAATTGTCCATATTGTATGTCAAAAATAGATTTATACGATGCTTGTAATGTTTCATGACGTCTATACCAAGCTAATGTACGTCTACTTGATCCTGCTCCAGCACTTGCTCCATCCGAAAGTATGGAAGTAAATGTTCTTGTTCCTGATGTAGCCGATAAACGTGGTGTTCTTATATTTCCAGTAGTTCCTCCTCCCATTTTATATTTTAACGCAATATTAAAATTAATTATTAATTATTAATTATTAATTATTAATTATTAATTATTAATTATTAATTATTATTAAATCATTTCCTAAAGATTATTCATCTGATTCACTTGATTCATCTGATTCATTATCATCTGATTCATCTGATTCATTATCATCTGATTCACTTGATACTTCTTTTGTTTTATCTAAATGATCTAAAGCACTCAAAATAATCATTTCCTGAGAAGATAATTTTTGGAATATTAAACATTCATCCATTTTAAATCTATAATGACGATGCATAAAATTTTTACAAACTATATAAACTCCATCATCTTTTATTAATATGTCACATATTATACCACATTGATTTAATGGCAAATTATCTGGATCTGTTATTGGTATCCACCTAATAAATCCACCATATTTTAAATCATTTAGTTCATCTACATATTTATATCCTTTAAGTTTCTTAAAATAATTTATAAATGTTTCTTTATCTAAATGTAATTCTTTTAAAATATTAAAAATGGTTTCTTCTAGTTTTACTGTGGTTAAATTTATTATACTTTCATTTTTTTCATTATCTAACGCAGTCATTAATTTATCTACATCTATGTTTAAATTTGTCATCTTTTATTAATTATAAATAATATATTAAATATATTTATTATATTATTTATAATTAATATGAAAAATAATACACTAACAAAAATAAATATTTGTTTTTGGAAAAATATTAATTATTATTTTTGTTGTTTCAAAAAATCTGATGATGTAATCAAAATACATCTAAATGATTATGAAAAAGATGTTAATGAAATATACTTAGATGAATTAGAAAAAGATTACTTGTTAGGTATTCGCCCTATTACAATGAATAAAAGATAATATTTAAAATTAATATTTACCAACCAAAGGCACTTCCAAATCCTCCTCCTAGAGCATCATTGGCTGCCATAGGTCCAAATGATTCCATGCCTGGTGTCGCCGCTCCTACTAAAGGAGTTGAATCTTGTTGGTACATATTGTTATAATCTGGTAACTGTTGAGTAGATTGCTGTTGTTGAGGCAACGAACTTATTGAAGTTGAACCCATGGATTGCGCAGAAGAATTTTGAGAAATTGGTTGACTTACTTTTACATTTCCTTTACCCTTCTTTTTATCTTTTGGACCTTCCCATACTTCTACAATGCGATCAAAAAGAATACTTACCTTTTCACCTAACTTAGTTTGTAAACTTAAAAGAGTAACTAACATTGCTAAAATACTGCTTGTAACCGAATATTCAGCATATTTTTCACCACTATATGTAGGAACAAATGTTATTATTCTATATATTATTAACATTCCTAAAAACATCCCAATTAGTTGTCCCATAATTTCAGCTAGAATCTCAAAATTTCCCTTTTCATCATCTGCCTCTGGTACATATTTCTGCATTGTTTTATTTAATATTATTACCGGGATTAATGCTATAACCGCAAATTGAACTATATTCATCATTTCTGATTTGGATTCATCATTGAAATTGAATACATGTTTAAAAAATCCAGGTTTTCCATTCGTTGCTTTTGATAATTCATCTAAACTTTCCATATTCCTATATAGGTTATAATAAGAAATTATAATAAGAAATAATAATATTAAAAATATTAAAATATATTAAAAGTTAAAGACTACTCTAAATATTATTAATATCAATGGAAAATATTAATATTATACCTGGCGATTTATTTAATTCAGTTTCTGTTTCTAACAAAGTTTCTGACAATATTTTTGCGAATATATCTGTTTCAAATTCAGAAGAATATCAATATCTTAATTTAATTCAAAATATTTTAGATAATGGTACTTGGGAAACTGGCCGTAATGGCAGAACAAAAAGCATATTTGGTCACAGCATGCGCTTTTCTTTGGCTAATGGTAAAATTCCTATTTTGACAACTAAAAAGACCGCTTGGAAAACTTGTCTAAAAGAGCTTCTATGGTTTATTCGTGGTGAAACTGATAATAAGTTATTACAAGAACAAAACGTTCATATTTGGGACGGTAATTCGTCTCGGGAATTTTTGGATTCAAGAGGATTGACATCTACTAAAGAGGGACTTATTGGAGCAGGGTATGGCTTCCAATGGCGCAATTTTAACGCACCTTACGATAATCAGTCAGGTAAAGCTTTAGGAAAAGGTGTAGACCAGCTACAGCAAATTATTGATCAATTAAAAGATCCAGCGCAACGTGCTAGTCGTCGCTTGATTATGACTGCTTGGAACCCGTGTCAACTTGACGAAATGGCGCTTCCACCGTGTCATATTATGTGCCAATTTAATGTACACGATGGAAACAAACTAAGCTGCTGTATGATGCAGCGCAGCAATGATGAAGCTTGTGGGACAAGCTTTAATATCGCATCATATTCATTTTTAACCCATCTTTTGGCTAAGCACTGTGGATTAGAAGCATATGAATTTGTATATTTTAAAGGCAATTGTCATATTTATGAAGAGCATATAGAAGGCATGAAGTTGCAGATTGAACGAAAACCATTTCCATTCCCAACCGTTTCAATAAAAGAGGTCAGAGAAAATATTAATGATTATCATGTAGATGATTTTGTTGTATCTGGATATCGGCATCATGAACCGATAAAGTTTCAAATGGTTGCTTAAAAGAAATTTCTAAGATTTTTCCTAAATATTTGGGGTTTTTTCTTAATATATATATTTAGAAAATAATATTTACAATTTAATTCATTCTTTAAAAAGGTTTTATTATTTTAGCGCGTAAAGAATTTAGAAACAATATAACAAAGAATACTATAAATTATGAGCGCAAATCGTTCTGTACAAGCAGCCCAAAGAAGACGAGCCGGTCCTCCTGAAACAGCGCCTCCCGGTCGTGGTCCTCAACCTTCTATTAATTCGTCGCAAATGTTTGCCGCTGGTGCGCAACAGCGCATGGGTCCTGGTTCGGGACAAGTCAGTGGTCGTTTAGCCGGCCAACAAGCCGCTTTATCTCAAAAGCAAATGATGGAGCAACAAAAAGCACAACTTTCTAGTAATTCATCAGAAGCTCTTGGAAGTATTAATAAAATGACTATTGCTCAAGCTATTACATTGATTACTTTGCGTTTAGGTAAAGTTGAAACTCAATTGATTAATGGACCAACATCATCTGGTTTAGAAGACGATAATCATGTTTTAGTTGATAAAACATTAATTCATTCACTTATTAGCAGAATTGATGCTCTAGAGAAACAACCTGCTACTGCTGCTTCTGCTAATTCTAATCAAGATATTATGCTTTTGAAACAACAATTTGAAACTATTAAACCTATTGTCATTCAATCCAAAAATTCGTTACCAGCTCTTAAACAACAAGTGGATGCTTTGAAAACTGATTTGAATGAAACCAAAGAGCTTCTTACCGCTTTACAAAATTTGACCATGGATAATAGTAATAAAATTTTGGCATTCAATAGTGTTTTTAATAATGATAGCACATTTTTAGATGATAATTTGGAAAATGATGTAGAACAAGATTTTCAACAAGAGGTTGATACTGTAGAAAATGATACATCTTTAGACCCTGATCTAAATAGCAATGAAATTATGGGTACCAATTTAAAAGATTTAATTGAACAAGAATTCAATGCTACATTATAAATTATTTATAATATATTATTAAAGATATTAATTAAAGATATTTATATATTTATTAATTATGCTTGAAAATATAGACATTCAATATTCTAATGCCGAATTATTCGGTCAAACTCATATAAAATCAACAAAAATTATGGAAAAAATTAGGCAAGGTAAAGTTGAAGAAATATTAAATGGAATTGGACATATCAAAGATAGAGGCGTTGTTATTGATATTAAATATATAAAACATTTTGCTAATCAATATACTTATGATATTATTACTTCTCATTTTGATAATATATTTTCTAATCTATTGAAATTTCATGATACATATAATATATACGTTAATTTTCAATCATTTTCTTTAACTGATATTGAAAAACATTATACTTTTTGTAAAAATTTTACTTTATATTTTTCTCAGAAATATCCCGATAAATTATACAAATGTTATATTTATAATGCCTCGTTTGTTTTTGAATCCTTGTTAAAAATTATTAGTACGTTTATTGATAAAGATACTTTAGCCAAGGTTTTGTTAGTTAGAGAATAGAATTTCTATTTTATAAATAATATTTTATTTTAAAATAATATATATATATATATATTTAATGGCTACTCCTGAATATTTAAATAATTTACAAAGAGGGGATGTATTAGAGAAAATTGGTTTAGTGAACGGACAGTTAATACCATACTGGATTGTTACTGCTTTTGATAGAGATAATAATGATAATATAACTTATGTACATCTGAAAAAATATGATATTAATAATAGAATTGTCAGCCCTATAAATATAGCTAAACCTGTAGCAGAATTAGCTAGGCAATTCACTTTTCTTCGTCACGATGATATTCCTGCTGGTGGTAGAAGAAAACGACGTTCTAAAAGAGTTAGAAGAAGAAAATCTAGAAAATCTAGAAGAGTTAGAAGACATTAATTAATTATTTATTATTATAATATATTAAACCTAACAAACCATGTTAATATATTAAATGCGTTTAACTATTGAAAATAAATCTAAAATGGAAATGTTTGTCGCCTTATTTCAGCTTCTCAAAAATTGGGGCTCTTGTTTAAACCTACATTTTGAAAAAACACGTTTATACATTCAATCCATGGATAAATCCCATATTTGTCTTTCCAGCATCCATATTTCTTCCAATTGGTTTTCCCATTATGAAATTGATAATCCAGCTAACATTTCTCTTGATTCAACCAATTTTGCGATTATGATGAATTACACTCTTAAGCATAGCAAAATGGAAATCAAATTTGAAGATGAGTCGGATCCGGATACTATATTTATTAATTTATCTAGTAGTAACGGTAATAGTAATAATATTTGTACTAATAGTTCCGATATGTTAGTTGAACCGAAAAAAAAGGGTAAGGTAACCAAAGTTAAAGAAGATCATAATAAGTTTGATCATTTTTTTGAATTAGGCTTAATTGAAGTGGAGCAAGACACTTTAAATATTCCTGAAGTAGAATACGATGTTGATTTTACCATGAAATCAGACAATTTTAGCGAGCTTATCAGTGAGCTGATGGTTTTTGGATCAAATCTAAATATTCTTTGTAACGAAGACAATCTGGAATTTAACGCATCTGGCGATGCCGGCAAACTGAAAGTAAATATTCCAATTGACGATTTAAATGAATATGCGATTGCTGAAGGCGACTCATTGGACATTTCTTATAGCTTAACACATCTTGGAAAAATGTGCTTGTCTACTAAACTTGGTCAATATGTTAGTTTATCTATTAGTACAGAGTATCCAATGGCGATTAAATATGATTTAGGAGATAATAGCAGTGTTGCTTTTTATATCGCGCCTAAAATCTCTGATTAGTTAATTTTCTTTTTCTGATTTTTCTGGATTTTTTTCCACCTGATATTGTACAACTACTGAAAAATCCTTGATCTCCTTTTCCTTCTCCTTCTCCTTCTACTTCTTGGCGTAATTTTTCGGCACATAAACGTGCTTCCTTCTTTTTAAGATTTTTATAATTTGGATCCAAAAATTTAGGATTATGTTTAACATTTTTACTACGCATAGTACATTGATCTATTTTATTTTTCAGGGTTTCTATGCGAGCTCCTTGATTTGGATCATTAGGATTTAAACTTCTTAATTCTTTTTCAAATACTTCTTGTAATTTATAACATATATCTCTTTTTGGCAGAAGGGTTTTCTTCTCATTTTCTTTCTTTAAACTTTGTCGATTTGTTTTCTCTAAACTGTATATTTTTTCACGTTCTTCTGAAGTTAAAAATTTTACAGGTCCTGGTCGTGTAAATCCAGTTACAGAAGGATTAAATGAAACTATATTTTTATTTACTGGAATTCTTTGGTTTTTACTTAAAAAGCGACTATTTGTTTTAAAAATTGATTTTGGATTTTCATTTTTTGTAGGTAAACCTCCACGTTTTCGTGTTTTCATATTATTTATAATATATGTAAATAAATTATTTAACATTCGTTTTTCATAACAAATTATATTATTATTTCTATTTAACAATGTTAGACATAATAACCGGATTTTTCATTTTTTGCGTAATATTATTTTTATATTTACACATTCAATTCCATTTAAAAACAGGAGATGATCTTGAAATATACGAAATTGAACAAGCTTCTAAAGATAGAATGGAAGAAATATGCGACTTAAGGCAACCTGTTTTATTTGATTGCGACGAAGATATCAATAAAATTATTCAAACAACTAACAAATCCGCTTTGCTTGATAATTATCCTGTATTTGAAATCAAAATTCGTGACCATGCTAAACCTGATATTCCTTTGAGTTCTACTGAAGATTTATATGTTCCTTTACCACTCCATATTGCTTGTAAATTGTTTCAAGAAGACACTAATGCCAAATATTTTACTGAAAATAATCAGGATTTTCTTACTGAAACTGGCGTCATTAAAAATATGACATATAATGATGAATTTCTTAGACCACGCCTTGTTTCAAATTGTAATTATGATATTATGTTTGGTTCAACAAATGTAGAAACACCATTTAGATATGAAATGAATTATAGAAATTATTTTATTGTTACGGAGGGGTCTTTGTTAGTTAAAATGGCACCTCCAAAAAGTGCCAAATATTTGTACCCCATTAATGATTACGAAAACTTTGAATTTAGATCTCAAATTGATCCATGGAATCCGCAACAAAGATTTAAAGCGGACTTTGATAAAATCAAATGTTTAGAAATTATTTTAACTCCTGGCAAATTCTTGTTTATTCCTGCTTACTGGTGGTACACATTTAAATTTAATGAAAATACCAGTGTTAGTTGTTTTAGATACCGAACATACATGAATAATGTAGCGATCAGTCCTAGCATCGCCATGTATGCTTTACAAAATCAAAATGTGGATCGCAAAATTGTCAAAAAGATTGAAATAAATAACAAAAATATAGTTGTTACAGATACAACTAACATATCTGATATATTAGAAACAAATGTTACAGATACAACTAACATATCTGATACAGTTGTTACTGAATTAGATGTTAATTTAGAAACAAATATCGCTGAATTAGCCGCGATTTAATAGTCGCCTACATGGCGTGTAGGGCTCAAATATCAGCTATTTTACTTCATGTAGGGCGTATGTAGGGCGTATGTAGGGCGTATGTAGGGCGTGTGTAGGGCTCAAATATCAGCTATTTTACTTCATGTAGGGCGTATGTAGGGCGCATAATATTTGTTAGTTGAAAACAAGTTAAAGCTTATTTACTATATTATTTATATAAACATTTATTTTATGACACCACTTAAAATCACTATTGATAACCGCAATTATTCTAATTGGTCTATTTTTAATGCCACCACTTTAGAACCCATCTCTGTTAATATTGAATCTAATCCTATTCAACATAAACTTTTTTCGGGTGATGTTTTCACTATTAACGATAATTTTAAAGTTGATATTGTTCATTCTTCTGTTAGGTCTGTTGATAATATCCCCGCTGTCCTTATTCTTTCTAATAATAAAACATATGGTAGAACTAACAAGGGCAAATTACTATACAAATGTGTTCCTGATGATGTACGTTTACCCACCTTTTTAGTTCCATATGAAATCAAACATATCGGCTTTTCTAAAGTTTTTGTCAATCTATATGTTACCATGAAATTTACCGAATGGTCTGATAAATACCCTCATGCTATCCTATCTCAATCAATTGGACCCATTGACATCCTTGATAATTTTTACGAATACCAACTTTACTGTAAAAGTCTCAACACTTCTATTCAAAAATTTACCAAAGATACATCCAAGGTTATCCCTTTTAGAGCCGGCAAATCTAAAGATCACGATGACTTCATTGAAAGCATTTCTACTAATTTACACAGTTCCATCGATAATCGCACTTTGTGGCAAACCTTTTCCATTGACCCTTTAAATAGCAGCGATTTTGACGACGCATTCAGTATCAAATTATTAGATGATAATACATTGTTACTTAGCATTTATATCGCTAACGTAACCGTACTAATGGATTCGCTAAATCTTTGGTCCAGCTTCTCTGAACGCATCTCTACCATCTATTTGCCAGATAAAAAACGACCCATGTTGCCTACTATCTTATCTGATTGCCTTTGCTCATTACAAGCACACACTGTTAGAGTCGCATTTGTTTTGGATCTGGTTATTGATAGGAATACAAATGATATCATTTCTACCAAGTATTCCAATTGTATTATTCGCGTGGACAAAAATTTTGTTTATGAAGAACCTTCTTTGTTAGTTTATCCTTCTTATTTACTCCTTTTTGATACCGTAAAAAAGATAAATAAAAAATATAAATATATTAATAATATCAAAAATAGTCACGAAGCCGTCTGCTATTTAATGATCCTTATGAACTATTTTTCCGCGAAAGAACTACTTAAAGAAAAGGTCGGCATTTTTCGCTCCACTGTTGTTAAACCTTTGAAACATAATGAAATCATTTTGCCTGATTCGGTACCTGAAGAAGTTGCTAAATTCGTTAAAATTTGGAATAGCTCTTGCGGCCAATATATTGATGTTAGTTCTATTGAAGATCCCGATAAAATAGATGAAATAATAAAACATGATCTACTTGATATGGATGCGTATGTTCATATTACATCTCCTATTCGCCGTCTTGTTGACTTACTTAACATGATTAAATTTCAAGAAGTTTTTGGTCTAATCAAATTATCTCAAAATGCTAACCATTTTTATTTAAAATGGATTAACCAAATTGATTACATCAATGTTACAATGCGCGCTATTAAGAAGGTTCAAAATGATTGCTCTTTGTTAGATACATGCTTTAATAATTTTGGGAATTTAGATACAATATATGATGGGTACTGCTTTGATAAACTTGTTAGAAGTGATGGACTATATCAATTTGTTGTTTATTTACCCGAACTTAAATTGACGTCTAGAATTACTGTTAGAGAAAATATGGAAAACTATGAATTGCAACAATACAAGCTCTTCATTTTTAATAATGAAGAAAAATTTAAGAAAAAAATACGTTTACAATTAATCATTTAAAGACTTCTTTTCATTATATTATAATGGAGGAACCTAATTGTAAAATATGTAGATGTGTTGATGGACAATGTTTTAATAAAAAAGAAGCTGATTTAGAGACACAATCTTTAGATATGAATATTTTAGTAAATGAGCCTTTAAATGTAGAATATTTTGATGTTGATATTCCTATTTTTGATCCTAAAAATAATTTGAATATGGAACAAGAACTTCAACCTTTAAAAGAAGAACCCATTGTTGATTTAGATTTAGAAAAAGTAATGTCTGATATTGAAAATACAGCTAACTTTAATTCTGCTGAAGAGGGCCTTCATGCTTTAAATAATCCTGATACTATATTTACACGCCTACAGACAGCTTTTGATACATTTAAGGAACTAGTTGGGCGGCAAATGACTTACAGCGAAATGCGAGAAATGATGGGTTAAGGTTCCGACAAGGAACGGATACTAAGTGAAACGACAAGGAACGGATAAGGAACGGATAAGGAACGGATAAGGTTCTGACAAGGAATCAATATTTTTATATAATATATTTTATTTTTATATTATATGAGATATAGTAAACGAAGAGTTAAAACTTGTAAGAAACGAAAACATGCCAAAACTTGTAAATGTTATAGATGTCGTAATGCTACAAAACGAAGAGTTAAAACTTATAAACGTCGTCATTCCATGAAAGGAGGCTGAGGCGGGGCTACTATAATGGATACTGTATTAAAACCATTTAAAAAAGATGAAGATAATTCTTCAATGTACGGCGGCTGAGGTGAACTACCTATGGCATAATTAATTAATCAATAATATTCTTGGATGACGCTTTTAGCTGAAATAGAATAATTTAATATTTAATAATTATTTATTATAATACTTATTAAATGCTTTATCTTTATTTTTTTAAAAAATCATTTATCGTATCATCCTCTATAGTTATAAACTTAATATCATTCATCATTTGTTGATATATCTTATCCAGCTTTGGAATTGGAATTGGATTTCCTATTTGTTTTCCTTGTTTCCAATTGACTTCACTTCTCGTTCCATTTTGATATGTCATAATTCCTCTACCATTTGGTACTCCATTTACAAAATTTCCTTCATATATGTCTCCATTAGGAAAAGTCATTATTCCTCTACCATGTTTTTTTCCATTTACAAAATTTCCTTCATATTTATTTCCACTAGAAAAAGTCATTGTTCCACGACCATGTTTTTTTCCATTTACAAAATTTCCCTCATATCTGGAACCATTAAAATATATCATTTTACCTTGTCCATTTGGTGTTCCATTTACAAAAATTCCTTCATATTTATTTCCACTTGGAAATATCATTGTTCCACGACCATGTGGAACTCCATTTTTTAAATCACCATCATATCTATTTCCATTTGAAAAGTTTACTATTTCACCACCTTTATATACCTTATACTTCCTAAGTTTTAAACTTTTTTTTATTCTTAGCCTTCTACGGTTTTTACCCTTTCTGATAGTCCTACTTTTCATTTATATATTATAAAAATATTATATAAATTAAGTATTCTTATCAATTATTACCTCTTTTGCTATATTCTTTACAATTTTATCCATGTTTTTACTCTGTTCTTCATCTGTTGAACCATTCATCACATTATACAACATCTTTAAGTATTTGTCATTGTTTCTTGAATCCGGATCATTGTAATCTGGATGCTTCTTTTGCCATTCAAATATTTGTTGTATATTTTTCTTTCCCACTGTTTTTATTGCCTTTGTTAGATGTGTCTTGGTTTGATCCTCTTTTATCCATTCATTTTGATCTTTGATATACAGCGTCTCTCTTTTGGCATCACTACAATGTATCGGTCTCATCGTTACATCCAATTTATTTAATCCATTGATAAAAATATTTGATACCCCTTCCGAATATCCTAGCTTCGCAGTTTCTTCCAAGTCTTTCAATTGTACTTGAAGACTTTCTACAAAATCTACCAAGTTTACCGCATTCTTACACGTCTCATTCAAGTATATATGTAAATTAAAATGATTATTATTATTGTTAGTTGTATTGTTATTCGTCGTATTGTTCGGCTGAATTGTTTTGACGACATCTAATATCATATTTTTGAACTCTGAATTCTCCTTTATCAGCATTTTGATTATTTCTTTGTCCGAGAGATCTTTGTCTTCATTTTTATCTTTTGGTTCTTTTTCTTGACATTTTTTTTTGTGAAAAGATAAACTTTGGCGATGTTTATACATTTTCCCACATTCACATAAAAAATTTGTCGGCGTTTTTTCGGTGAGACCCGTGTCAGTATTTGTCAACATTTTGTGTTTACGTGTCACTAAATGTCTATCAAATTCACTTTGTTTACAGCATTTAAAGTCACACTTTATACATTCAAAATTAGCGGCGTTTTTTGGCGTCAAAAATGTCAACATTTGGCAGTATATATATACTGCCGAAAAAAACGCCTAAAGATTTCCGCGATTTTTTCAAAAAAGTATCGTCACAATATTTTTCACATGTAATCCAAATTTTAGACCATTATGCTCACAAATCACTTTTTTAAGGGTATTTTCAAAGCCTCCCTATGGATCCCAAAAATGGACATTTATAAATGTCCAAAATCAAAAACCAAAAATCCAATTTAATACACTAAAGTACACTTTTCCCTCCTTACCATAAGAATATCTATATATTATTTTATATTTGTTACGATAAATGGTAACAAAAAATATGGTATAATCTGTAACAATTGTGAGCATAATTAGCGGCATAATTTGGCACTAAGTTTACGCAAGGGGTCCCCACCGGAAAAAATATTTAAAATATTTTTTTGTAGTTTTATTTTTTAATATGTTTTATTTTTTTAAATATGTTTTAAATATATATTATTTTCTATTTTTTATTATTTCACTTCGAAGAAGTAGGTTTCAAATATACATAGTTTTTTCTATTTTTAAATATTCACATACATCATCATCTGTCCATATTCTATCTAGCGGAACCAATGGTATCCATTTGCAAACATCGCCATTAATGTGCTGTGATATTTTTCTAACTGACAACATATGATTAGCAAATTTGGTCTCTAAATAACTCATCAATGATTTGGCTTCCTCTTCATTTGTAACACGAAATGAAATATAACTACCTGTATGAACTTCGTTTGGTTGTCCAATAAATATTTCACCAAATCCACTGAAAGCTTTGAATGATGCTTCGGGTGTAATAACTTTCCAGAAAGTATTTTTCTCATTAAAGTCATAATTGTCAATATACTTACACCTATCTTTTGATTTTAATGTTGAAACATAACATTTAATTTTTCCATTATCCTTAAACCGCTTATCATTTGTTTCAACACCAAAGAATCTTCCCATATATAATTTATTCACACTTTCCATGCTACTTACAACATCAATAATCTGATGATATTTTGGTTTTATAATGCAGTCGTATTTGGATAGATCGTAGTTATTACCATTAAATGAACATAGCCCATTGAATTTTATATCCTTTAAGATATAATTAACACCACCTTTGATATCAACATTATTTCCAAACCATTTGGTCGCATCATCTTCATGTTGAATTATGACAATGTCTTTTCGTTTCATCATAAAGTCTCTAAACTTGTCTAATCCTTTACCACCCACAAACCAACGACTAGGAACTACGAATAATAGCATTCCACAAGCATTAATGTATTTTTCTATGAATTTATCATAGAGAGGTTTTGTATCTGGTTTGGATGGGTCTGTTGAGTAAGGCGGATTTCCGATGACCGCATCAAATTTGTCGACAGCAAATGTAACCGAAATATTTAATTCAAGAGTATTTCCAGTATAGTGATTAAATTCAAAATCTAATTCATCTAAACCGCAATAGCTTTGTACATGACATTTCATTATTTCTGTAGTAATGAAAACATTTAGCGCTGTTAGATCCGCATAGTAGATGCAGTCAGTCATTATAACACGACATCTTTCTTCACTATCTGGATACATTTGTTCAAGGCCTTTGTAAAATCGGTCAAATATTCCTAAAACAAAATTCCCTTTTCCACAACATGGCTCAAATACTGTTCGAGGCTTTGACCAAAACTCATCAGGAATAACTGCTAACATGTCATCAACTAGTTTTACAGGCGTAGGAACTTCTGCGTTGCCTTTTTTTTCGTGTTCAGTAGGAATAAAATGCTTGGCAATCAACTGTCGCAACTTATGTGCAGGTGCAACTGAATAAATCTCACGAATATTATTAACGATTTCATCATTATTGTCCATTATTTGATTCATTATACTAATAAACATATTTTTATTGTCCTTATTTAATTCAATTTTTTTGTCTTTTAACAGCGAAATAATCAATTTCTGAGTCCTAGGATCAGTGAAAATCTCCTTAAAGTCATGTATCTTGTATGATTTAGAAATAAGAGCTAACAATGGAAATAGGAAGCTCTTGCACATTTCACATGTCTGATTAATGAGCTGCTCGAAGACTTCGTCTTCTTCTTTTGAAAGTTGTTCAGTCTCATCCTCCTCTAAATCATTTAAATCAAGATTTTTTGGCGCATCAATTTGTATCTTTGTCGTTTCACCCTTAGGACAATCTTGTTGTTCACCTTCTAAATCTGAATTTGCTTTTTTACTAGCTAAACTCTTTTGGAAATCCATTTTAATTATATCTCGCAAGTCATCATCGCAAATTATTTGTTCAAGTATAAGAGTATCATCTATTTCCTTCATAATATTATCTGCCTCTTTTTCGTAGTAAGACATAATTTGAGTTGTTGTTAGTTTACCATTGTTGACTTGCTGGGGATCAAATAAGAATATTTTGTGCTCAAACAAATAATACAATATCTCGGCATTAGTCCTTGTTGTTTTTGTGTTTCTGCGGTGTCTATGAATCATATCATTTAAATACAAATATGTACGCTGTATATTTAAATCAACACAAATTCCTACGGTTTTTTTTGGCGCTGGTGTTAATGCTCTGTTAATACGCTGCTTATAATTGTCTAAATTATGACCATCATCCAATGAAATTGTTACATCACAATCATTATACGTTATACCAACACTGCCTTTGTCGCCAAGAAGCAAAATACATCCTCTCTTTTTATCAGCCCTTGTTTTCGTCATAATGGTCTGAATAAACAAATCATATTCTTCTTTAACATTACCAGTATCTTCCAAAGAATTCGCATATTCTACATTGTAATCACTCCACAATTTATTCTCTTCCAAAAATGCCTTTAGGGTTTTTTGCAATAACGCAATCGTATTGTTTCTGGTGTGAGTTGGAAGATACATAATAAATAGCAGCGGATTATCTACAGTAGATTTTCTTGAATTATAACTGGTTTGAGTAGTTTCTACTTGCTTCATAATTGTATCTTTTTTCATCAGGTTTTTAGAAATGATGCCTTCCAATAAACCCTTGAGAATCTCAATACCATCCGCATCTTTACAAATATCAAATTCTTCGGCATAAAAAGCTTCGCCATTGCTATTGATTGATTGTTTTAATGCGAATAATGAGCTATAGCTGAATCCATAATTCGTGCTATTTTTTGCGTTGTATTCATTAATCTCGTCAATTAATGCTTGTGGAATAGAATGTTTCATTAAAATTTGTGCTGGATGTTTTGAGTAATCATGGTCTAATGTATTGTCTTGTAAACAATCCAGAAATACAGGTCCATGTCTTGAAACCATATAGTTAATTATAGTTTCTCTTTCATCAAGAGATAAGTCAGGCTTCAGTAATTCTTTCATATGACCTTCGTCTTCAATTTCCCATTCGTATGTAAACGCATCACTTATTCTGTAATATTTTTTTGTTTTTGTTGCGGTTCCTGACGCAAATATATTTAATTTTATATTTTTACGAATTTCTTCAATATCTCTGTCAGCATCAACTTCTAGAATGCCTTTCTGGGTTTTAACAGTAGATGACCCTTGATGCGCCTCATCAGTGATAATTACATCAAATCCTACATTTTTAAGAAACTCTTTTTTTGTACCTTTTAAATCGGATTTCAAATATTGAACACTGCAAAAGACAATGCCCTTAAAATCTGGGTCAAATACGTTATCCAATTCATCGGTCTGTAAATAATTTATATTTTTGAAATCAATGTAGTCTTCTAAATCTTTGATAAAGCTGTTAATTGTAGCTGGAACCGATGTCATCACTAGTATTTTGTTGTATCCATTTGCTTTTTCCAGTAAATATTTGCACATAAGCAAAATAGTAATGCTTTTTCCGCTTCTCGGTTTATGAGAAATGCACCACATTTTCTTACTATTTTTGGCAATAGAATTTTCAAACTTAACTCTAGTCATACGCTGATGTAATTTTTCTATTAATTGTTTTCTTGGTGATGCTAATAAGTCAGCATTTATATTCTGCTCAATAAAATCATCAACACATAATTTGTTGTCTTTATATCGGTGACAAAATATGTCCAATGCCTTGATTATGTCTTTTGTATCAAACAAAAGATTGTCTTGGCAAACCTTTTCAAAGGCATCCTTGTGGATATCGCGTTTTTTACTGTCAGAAATGTCTTCTTTATCCTTTACAAAAAGACCAATCTTATAACTTGACACGTGTTGTTTCAATGTGCTATCTAAATCAGAAATATCGGTTCCTTTTCGGCTAATTTTTTTTTTATATTTACTAGAGAAGGCAATAACAGTACCCTCATATTCAATTGTAATGTCTGATACATTACCCCCTTGATGAATTTTGTTAGAAAGAATAGATTTAATATTTGTTACCGGTTTTAAAGAGGAGCAATCGCCGCATAAAATGTTGCTGTAATTAATCTCTGGGATACATTTTAATATAACGAGTATCTCGCAAATGGTCTCAAATAAGTCGCCTTGTCTGGAATCGCTTGGTCCTAATTTGTTGTCTGTGATTAAAATTTCAAATAAAAGTGCACCTATTAATTTTATATTTAAAAGCATGTTTGTTAAGACATCCTTTCGTTTAATTTGAGGCACAAACGAGACATCTTCTTCAATAATGAATTCGAGGTCATTCATTAGTTTCGCCGGTTTAATTTTTTGGTTTTTTGATTTTTTCGTTGACAATACAACGTTATCAGTAGTATTCGAAATAGTAGTCATTGCTTTAAATGTGATGTAATATATTTATATTACAATATAAATATAAAGTATTTCAATTTTTTTATATATAATACAAAAAAATGTCTCACTAAAAATTTTATTAATCAATAGTCATTTATTTCTTTCTTTAACTAGACCTAAAAATTACACGCAAAATAATTTAAATATTCTTATCAATTATCACTTCCTTCGCAATATTCTTGACAATTTTATTCATATTTTTACATTGTTCTTCATCTGTTGAACCATTCATCGCATTTGATAACATCTTTAAATATTTGTCGTTGTTTCTTGAATCTGGATCATTATAATCAGGATACTTCTTCTGCCATTCAAATATTTGCTGTATATTTTTCTTTCCAACTGTTTTAATTGCCTTTGTTAGATGCGTCTTGGATGAATCTTCTTTTATCCATTCATCATGATCTTTGATATATAGGGTCTCCCTTTTGACATCACTACAATGAATGGGCCTCATATTTACGTCTAATTCATTCAATCCATTGATAAATATTTTAGATACCCCTTCTGAATAACCTAGCTTCGCAGTTTCTTCTAAGTCTTTCAATTTCACTTGAAGTCCTTGCACAAAATCGACTAAATTAATCGCATCTTTACACGTATCATTCAAGAAAAACTGTAGATTGAAATTATTGTTAGTTGTATTATGGCTATTATTGTTGTTAGTCGTATTATTTGGCTGAATTGTTTTAACCACTTCCAAGATCATACTCTTGAACTCAGAATTCTCCTTTATAAGCATTTTAATAATTTCCTTGTCAGAAAGGTCTTTTTCTTCGCTTTGATTGATTAAACTCATTTTAGAAGCAGAACACTTCTTCTTATGTACTGATAATCCTTGTCTATACTTATAGATCTTTCCGCAACCACATGTTAAATGAGTTGGTCCAGTTTGGTGCCCGTCGCTGTCATTATTTGGCACTATTTTGTCATTATTTCGGTGTTTCTGTGTCAATACATGTCTTTTCCAATCATAACTTTTACAGCATTTATAGTCACAAGTTTTACAGTAATATTTGGCGGCGCTAAAGTGCCCTAAATCCGCATTATTTGTCATCATTTATATAGACAAATATAAAAATGTCCAGTTTTTGACGCTTTTTTTCAAAAAAGTATAGTCATAACTTTTTCTGAATTCAATACATTTTTGAGACCATTATGCTCACAAATCACTTTTCAAGGGTCTAAATCAAAGCCTCCCTATGGATCCTAAAAATGGACAAAAATAAATGTCCAAAATCAAAAACCAAATTTCCAATTTAATACACTAAAGTACACTTTTTCCTCCTTACCATAAGAATATCTATATTTACTTTATTCTCTTATGAAAACAGATAAGAAAATAAGGATTACAATTGGTAACAACTGGGAGCATAATTAGAGGCATAATTTGGTTCTAGGGGGTCCCCACCGGAAAAAATATTTAAATATTTATGTAAAGTATTTAAAATAAAAATGATATAATAATTTATTTTCTATATCTTCTTGTTTTTCTAACCTTTTTACTGTTTTTAACTCTTCTTGATTTTCTACGTTTGCCTCCTAATTGCTGAGCTACATCAAAATTAATCGCAAATAATTGTCTGATGAAATTTACAAAACAATCAAAATATCTTATAAAAAACTGGAAATCGGGTCTTACAGCTGGTCTACCATTTATACGTATAATTGTTGTCGGCATTAAATTTAAATAATTTGGATTAGGATACGTTAAAAATATAAGAATAATTCCTCCAACCAAATCAAGTAAAAATGGATTTAATACAGAATGTAAAGAAGCTTGATATTGTCTATTTATAGCTGAAGCTAATAGTTTATCAACTGCCCTATATAATTTACGTTCAAATCCATTCAATCCATCAAATAAAACTCCTATATTTTCATTCAAAGGATAATTTGCTGCTTGATATAAACTATTAACAAAAGCAGCATCGTGTATATTTTGATTTATAGTATTTAAAATATCAAGTGAGTTATTTAGTTCAATTGAATATGCTGTATTAAATTTAAATCTTGGTAAGATTTCATTATTAAGACGCAATATTAATCCATTTACAACTAATGATTTTTGTTGATTTATTTTTGATTCATCTCCAAATATTGCGACACGATATTGTTGAGGTATTGGAACATTATCTTGTAATCCATAATTTGCTTTATCTAGACCCATATTATTGTCATTTCTGAAAGCAACCGCATCATCAATAATTTGACTAAAACAATTAAAAAATTCTTTAGTAATTCTGTCAATTTCATAGGTTGACCGTAAATAATTTTGTAATTGTGGATTTAAACCCGCGACAGGACCAGCAACAACGACAGGACCAGCGGCAAGAGCAGCTTCTTCCGCGTCTAATACAGCAAATCTATCAGCAACTTGTTGGCTTAAATCTTGTAATCTAATATTAAAATTAAAACGTCTTTGACAAGTAGGACAGGCGCAACTAATTAAAGTATTATTTCTATTTGCTGGATTTTCACAATAAGTTTGTAAACAACCTCTATGAAATCTGTGATGACAAGTTGTAATTTCAATAGGTGCTCCATTATCACTAGGTAAATATAACTGCTCAAAACATATTATACAATCTTCATCATTTAAAACTTGACGAGACATTTGATTTATTGGAGGAGCAATGTATGCCATCTTCTATATATTATCTAAATATTTTTATACATAAAGCGACTGATTGGTTGCGACAAATTTCTGTAAAATAGAAGGTACTTCTTTACACTTTTGTAACAGATCCATGTCACCGATTAGTTCCGCAACTGCGGCTAGCTCAACTGTTATCGCCACCACTTTCAAAATAGCCTTAACAAATTCGCCTAAAAAGATATCTTTTTCTTCAGACATTCGTTGTAACAAAAGCTTACATTCTGGCTCTGAGTCGCATTCAGCCCAGAACATCATATAATCAGTTAAGTCAAACATCATATCATAATCAGTACCCGTATTGATGCCATTTTTTAACTCTAAATCTACAAATGTGTTACAAGAATCGTGAATTTCTTTGAGTAACTGCGCCACGTTTTTATAATCAGAACTAGGAAGAAATGTTTTTTTATCATCAGACACCTTTATATTTGTAAAGCTACTCAAAATGCCAACCATTTCGTAAGCAGAAAAAGAAGCGAATACATTATCTAAAACCAAATCCGCAAATATTAGACATGGGACTTCTTTAAAATGGGAAGCTACAGTGCCTTTCAAAGTTAATGAATAACTTAATAGATCATCTTTTAGTCCAATGAAAAAACGTTCTTCTAACATATTCAATACGATACCAATATTATTATCTAAATATTGTTCTACTCCAGTAAACTGATTTGTTAGTTTATCAAGTTCTAAACCCTTATCAAAATGTTTCTTATATGTTTCTACATCTTTTACAATCGTTTTGTATTCATCTTCTAACTTTAAAATCGCACGTTCAGTCTCTTTTCGCTTTTTATTTACACACGATGGAAGCAGTGTCTTCAAATGTAGATACTCTTTTAACACCGATTCCGGCACTTTTTTTGTGATGTATTCTAACGCACCATTTATCTTTCCAATTTCTTCAGTTACTAGATCAATGTCTTTTTTAATGCCTCCTAATTGTCTGTCAATATCATATTGTATCATGCTTCTTTTCGCATACAAAACATTATTATCATTTTTCTCAATCATATTGAATAACAAATTATAGGAAACTTTAAAATTGGAAACAAGTTTCTGAGGCGCACCTTTTAACATTTTCTTGTAACTGCTTAATTCCGTACCAGCAAATAAATTATTTAAATGTATGACATTGCCGACAGTATCAATTCCTAGTCGTCCTGCTCTGCCAGCGGCCTGAACGTATTCATGTCCCTCCAAGATACACACATGGGAGCCGTTATGCTTGTAAATATCGGTAAAAATAGAAGTTTTAACTGGCAGATTTAGCCCGATCGCAACCGATGTGGTACAGAATAGCATTTTAATGAGACCTCGCGCAAAAAGAAGTTCAACTATTTCACGCAATACAGGAATCATCTTGGAATGATGTATTCCGACCCCTTTTTGTAATAAAGCGACCAATTTGGTGTATTCGGGCAGATGTAAATATTCTTTATAGTTGGGCAACTTGCGTATAATATGCTCACATTCGCGATCTATTGTATATGGGATCTTGGAATCAAATGCTAATAAAGGAGTAGTAATTTCTTCAGCACATCTTTCTAACTGTTTAATAGAAAATACATAACATAATGCGGGCAACATTTCATTTTCTACCAATAATTTAGATACATTATTTAAGACATGTTGTCTTTTAACACGCACCTCATTTTTAGAAAACAGATTTAACACTTTGTTCATACTCAAATAGTTTTGATCGTTAAATGTGCCATTGGGGTCTTGAATGATGTGAAGCTTATCAATCTGTAAACGGATTTCTTGATGAACTGCCTTGTCTTTGATTGCCTTAAAAATGCCGCTATTTGTAGTGATAAAGCTGTAATGGGTTAAAGGTACGGGTCTAATTAGCTTCTTTGTTAGATAGACTTGTTTAAAGGAACCTTGTTCCGAAAAGGGGTCTAAAAAAGTTGTCTGTCCCTTAGTTTCCATCCAAGTAGCAAATTGTTCGGGATCATCAAGGGTCGCAGATAATCCAATCATTTGAATATGCGGAGGCATTCTTAATATGCTATTTTCCCAAACGTGTCCGCGATCTTTGTCACCAATCATATGAATTTCATCAAATATAACGCATCCAATATCTTGTACATTGAAAGAATTTGAATTTGTATTTAAAATAGTAGATAATAAAATTTCGGTAGTCATGATGAGTACATCTGCTTCATTATTAATTTTAATATCTCCAGTAATAAGACCGATACTTGTTGAAGGAAACTTGCGTTGAAAATCGTAATATTTTTGATTGGATAGACTTTTTATCGGGCTACAATAAATAGATTTTTTTCCTTTCTTTGAAAAAAAATCTATAGCAAATTCGGCACATAGCGATTTACCGGAGCCAGTGGGAGCACAAGCGAGAACGTGATGACCATTAATTGTTGCTTCAATGGACCATTTTTGGAAGTCATGTAATTCATGTTTTATAGTATATGGAGCAAAATATTCTTTATTTTCTTGTTCATTTTTTAAAGGATATTCTATGTCACAGATTTTAACCATTTTATAATGTAATATAAAGGATGTATATATTATATTGATAAATTATCTTTAAACCTTTTATATAATGAATTAAATATTATTTTATAGTATATATAGGATGAGTTTACCTACTATTATTTTAACATCAACTGTAAACGTAAATTTAAATAAATGCGCTTTAGTTCAGGTAGATAAAAATGACCGATTACAAACATATTTAAAAGCAATTTTAAGATGGTTAAAGGAAACGAATTTTAATATTATATTAGTAGAAAATTCAGGGCACAATTTTGATGAGTTAAATGAAGAAAAAGAATTATATAAAAATAGGTTTGAAGTTGTAACATTTGATGAAAAAGATTTACAAGATGCGAAATATTTGAAATATAATCCTTCAAAGGGTGCCAGTGAAATATTTGCTATTAATTATGCGTTTAATAATTCAAAAACAGCAAAACAATCAAATTTTATTATTAAAATAACAGCTCGTTATTTTTTAAGTGAATTAGAAAATTATTTAAAAAAATATGATTTAAATGAATATGATTGTTTATCTCAATCAGATATGTTGAGATGTGAAATGATAGGCAGTCACATAAATAATTTTCATCATATATTTGATATAAATTTAGTTGATAAAAATGGTAATTATAATGGTCATATAGAAAGTATATGGGATGAAAAAAAATCTCAATATAAACGCATATTAATATGTAAACTTTTTCAAATAGAATTAACACAAAGAGGAGGATCTAACTGGCCTTTTAATAATATATAAATATTAAACATTTTTCTTGACAATGGATGCCCATGATTTTTTAATAGGTACTATAGTAAGACCCTCTTCTTTGACCCCCACAAGTATTGTTTCTAAATGTGGTATTCATTTATCAGAAGATAGTGAGAACGAATTTTTTGTTGGTATTGGGCCAGAATAACAAATTTTTAGTGACACAAATTTTATATATAAAATAAAAAAAATTGAAATACTTTTTACTCTAATAATGAGTAGTATATTACAATTAACAAACACCTTTAAAGCTTTAAAATGTCTAGCCAAATGAATAACCAACCCCTTAAAGAAAATATGAACCCCCTTTATAAAAATTTATACTTATATGTGCCTCGCGCATCACTTAGGACCACAGAAGAGCAAGTCAAAGACCTCTTTTTCAGAAGCCAAATTGGGAACGTTGAGTATTGCGACCTCGTTACAATCAAAGACAAAGACACCAAGCAGCCATTATACGCGCAAATATTCATCAAGCTTGCTTGCTGGGACTTAATTTCACGGGCGAAGGCTGATTTTGAAAGAAATGGCTCAATAAAAATATACTTATCAGATACAGAATTCTGGATTGTACTTCAAAACAAGAACCCGCTGCCGAGAACGCATGTAAACACTTCACAGCTTGCCGCTTCTACCGAGAAGCTATTTGTCCAGTCGGAAGCAATTGAGAAAAGAATGGATAGTTTTGAAGACGAAATGCGAGCGGAAATGGCAGAAATGCGCGCATTTATGAAGCTACAACAGCAATCTATTGACGCATTAAAAACTGAATTAGCAGCAGCAAATGACGATATTGAACAATTAAATACCAATATTGAACAATTAAGAGAGGATAACAGCCAACTTATATATCAACTTAGTGGATGCTACAATGCTATTTGTGGCAACCCCGCTTTTGATGAGAATCCGGCAGCTGAAGAAGTAGTACCATGCCCATATGACACGGAATTGGACGAACTTCTAGACCTACCCAACTCAATCGCAGTAGAAGACGGACTACAAATTCCTCAATTAGTTCGCTGCCCTTCTGTTCTTCAACGTGTAGACGAAGATGCGTGTATATTCTCTTTTAACAAGATCCCAAGAAGCTTGTCTCCAGTCCCAATTCTATCATCGCGTACTGAGTCGCCCCAAAGTCTTGTAGATATTGTGCTAAAAAATCCAGAAAAAGCGATCGCATCCAGAGACTTCTGTGGAAACTCTTAAAGCCTTAAATAAAAGCATTTTAATAAATACATAAAAATAAATAAAAAATATATCATATTTAAATTCTTAATTAACATTTGTTTGTAGGTCTAAAACAAGAGAAATAAAGAAGGGGCTTCGGCCTCTTTTTTATTTTTTATTTTTTATTGTTTATTTATAAACCTAATAAAGACGTTTTGACAACATTATACAAATGATTTTATCTAACAAATATGAGCTTTTAGAAAAACTTAACTCAGGTTCATTTGGTACAGTATATAAAGCCAAACATGTTAGAACAGGAGAGCTAGTAGCAGTCAAAATGGAACAAGGATCAACAAATAATTCTTTGAAGAATGAAGCAAGGATATACCAGTATTTATTAAAGGAGCCAGGATTCCCCAAGTTAAAATGGTTCAAAAAAGAAGATCAACTAACATATTTAGTTATAGATTTGTTAGTTTGTTCTTTGTCAACCTTAGTAAAAATGAAAGGTCCTTTATTATATAAGGTAATTCTACAAATAGGAATACAAATGATAAAACGAGTAGAAACATTACATGGTAAATATATGTTACATCGTGATATCAAACCAGATAATTTTATGTTAGATAAAAGTAAAACAGTGTGTTTAATTGATTTTGGATTGTGTAAGCGATATGATTATGATGGAACTCATATCGAAGAAAAACAGATAACAAGTATAATAGGATCAGTAAATTTTGTTAGTTTGAATGTACATAAAGGTATAGAACCTAGTAGAAGAGATGATATTGAGTCATGTATTTATATTATATTATATCTTTTATTAAATGGAGAATTGCCTTGGTCCAAATTAAAGGATAATGAAAAAGATATGAATAAAGTAGTTTATTTGAAGGAGCAACTAACAAATTCCAACGACCATTCATTAAGTCCATTCATAAAAGAGATGCTTCAAAAAACCCGTCAATTAGCCTTCAATGAAGAACCGAAATACAACGAATTAATTAATATATTGGAAAGGGAATTAAAATATAATTAATATATTGGAAAATGAGATAAAAAAATTGAAATAATAATTAGTCCTATATTTGTTAGTATATCAAACAAATACAAGACAAGAATGTTACAGATTTATATCAATCTTATTACTGGGCTTATTATGTTAGGCACTGTGCTATACAAATATTATAAAAATAAAAAATATGTACCATCTAGCAAATGGTTCATTTTGACAGAGAAAAATGGAAACATTGAGATAATTCCTAAATTCAAACACCTAGAAGACCAAATAGATGCGTTAATAAACGCTCCTAAGTTTATCGCTTGGTTAAATAAATTTGATCCGGAGCAAATTACGCTGCGTTCTATAACGATTACGGATATTGATTGGTTTTCAAAAGGATATCTACCTTCAAAGCTTGGGTTTGTAAAGTGTTTTAGCGAAGCATATGATTTTAAGACGGGCAAAAAAATTATGTCAAATATCTCATTTGTTAGAGGCAATTCAGTGGCTATTCTAATTCTAGTAAATGTTTTACATAAAGATAGTGAAAACGATAAAAACTATGTACTACTTTGCGAGCAACATCGTCTACCAATTGGTAAAAAAGCGAAGGAAATTCCAGCAGGAATGATGGACGCAGATGGAAATATTATCTCAGTTGTTTTAAAAGAAGTAAAAGAAGAGACAGGTTTTAATATTTGTCATGTGGATGAATTACAAAGTTTAGGGTCTTATTATGCGTCTCCAGGTGGTTTAGATGAAGAAATTTACTTGTTTGCTTGGACAACCGTTATTTCTGCGACAGTTTTTGAAGAAAAACAGAAGCAAATGTATGGATTATCAGAAGAGAATGAAGAAATAAAGCTGTCATTTGTAGAGCTAGAAGAATTCAAGACGAAAACTGTGTATACAATTGGTGATGCGAAAGCAGAAATAGCATTGACAAGATATTTATCTAAGAACTTTTAAATTCGCCTAAATAAATAAATAAAAATTTGCCCCAATATAAAATATTATTTTTTTATCATTTTTATTTATTGCTAAATATAATTTTGTACAAAACAACTTAAAGACAAAATGCTAATATTTATTATCAATAGAAAATGGCAACTCCTTCTGTTTCAAACTCCACCGTTACACAATCTACTGATAGATTTACTGGTCGCGTCAAGTGGTTCAATAACAAGGCGGGTTATGGTTTTATCACTGTAACTGATGGTCCCAAGTCCGGATCAGACATTTTTGTTCATCATAGTTCAATTAATGTCAGTACGCAGCAATACAAATATTTGGTTCAAGGTGAATATATTGAATTTACATTATCTAATGTGTCTAGCGGCAGTCACGAATTTCAAGCAGTAGACGTGAGTGGAATTAAGGGTGGTAAGCTCATGTGTGAGACAAGAAATGAATTGCGAACTGTTAGAACTACTTACAAGGAGCAGAGTCAGCCAAAGGAAGAGGTAAAAGTTGAGGAATCTTTTGTAGAAGTACAAAAGGCTAGCCGAAGACCAAGACAACCTTCTGCGCCAAGTGAAGGAGGAAGAGGTCAATCCTCTGGCAGAGGATCCGGTTCAGGAAGAGGATCAGGCAGAGGATCCGGTTCAGGAAGAGGAAGACCTGCTGGATCAGGTAGAGGAAAAGGTGGAAGAACGTAACCTATCAAAATATATAATTAATTAAACATAAATTTTTATTTTTTAATTAATACCATTATTCAAATACTTTTTATAAATAATATAAACATATTTTAAAACCAATTTAAAGTTATCTACATACTATGTAGTATACTATGTCTGAAGAATTATTGAATGAATTTACTACTATAAATAATAGCTTAACCTTGTTTAAAATGCAGATAAATACAATACAACAACAAGTGCGAATTCTTGAAAAAAATGTAAAGAAAGAGTTAAAAACAAGCCAGAAAAATGTAAAACCGATTATCTTAAAAGCAAAAAAAGCTCCTTCTGGATTTGCTAAGCCGACAACAGTAACAAAAGAATTATGTGAGTTTATGAATAAACCGGAAGGTACTGAAATAGCAAGAACAGAGGTAACAAAAGTGTTAGTTAATTATATTAAATCTAACAATTTACAAGAACAAACTATTGATTCAAAAAATAAAATAGTTCCAGATGATAAATTAAAGAGTTTACTTGGCTTAAATGTAGAAGAGATGAATGAACTAACATTTTTCAATATTCAAAAATACATGAACAAGCATTTTATTTCAAAAAAAACATTATCAATCGCTACCACTGAATAATCTATTTGTTAGTTTATTGATTTCTATTTCATCATTTTCATATTCTATAACGATTGTTTTAAAGCTTTCTAATATTTCCTTTGAAAAAATCAAATCACATTCATAATTTGCTTTGATTTTTGTTAACCAAATAGTTGAACAATACTTATATAATAAGTTATAAATTTGTTGTCCACCTATTATATACATGTTATAATCATTTTTTAAATACTTATGATTATCTAGTAATACATACTTGTTAGGATAATGTATAAAATCTAACAATGTGATTTCATCCATAAATAAAAGATTATCGTGGTTTTCATTTACATATTTGTTAGTATTATGCGTTAAAACAATATTTAACCTATCCATTAAAGGTTTTCCTTTAGGCAAAGATAATAATGTTTTGGTACCCATTATTACAATATTATTAATTGTTTTTTGCTTGAAGAATATCATATCAGTTTTGCTTTTCCATGGTATTTGACCATTTTTAGCTAACCCATAATTATTATCAATCGCCACAATAGCCTCTATATTATTCATATTTAATATATGTTATAATTAATAAATATTAATATCGCATTTAGTTATGAATGAACTAACAAATACTTGTGTGTCCGTTCAAGATACCAAAACTTCATTTGCCTTTGTTTCCGATCCCTTAAAAATATTATTGCTTAATCAAGTAAATGACCTATTACATATTAATAAATTTCCACACAATAAACTGATTTTTGTTTATAGTGGACCTAAAGTAGGATCAACATCTATTGTTAGTTCATTGCGTATTTTTGGTACAGATAAATTTAGTGTTATTCATATTCATGATGAAGAAATGTTAAAAGTATTAGGCCACATTAACGGTATAACTATTAATGAAATCATACTATACAATAAACATATTGGTAAAACAGTGTATGTCATTGATGTATATCGTACTCCAATTGAACGCAAAATATCTGCGTTTTTTGAAAAAATAGGAGCATATCATTTCAACAATACAGATGAAAATGTTAATAAATATAATATAGAAAAAGTTGTTAATCGTTTTAATAAAATCGCTCCTTATTTAGCAAATGGTGATCATTTTATAGATAAATATAATATAAATATTCCTGGACATTTTGATTATATTAATAAATATTTGTTAGTTGAAGAGAATGGAATTAAATACATTAAGTTACGATTAAAAGATTCTGCTATTTGGGGAAACATACTAACAAATATTTTGGGGTATAAAATAGGCATGGTTAAGGATTATGATAGCACTAATAAACCTATAAAGGATTTATTTTTACAATTCAAAACTGTTTATAAAATCCCCAAAAATTTGTTAGATAATATAATGAATTGTAGGTATCTTAAATATTATTACTCTCCTTCTGAATTAAATGATTATTATCATCAATGGCAAAATAAATCTACATCTGAATTTGTTAGTTATACCGAAGAACAATATAAAATATATGAAGATTTGTCAATGGAAAATTCTCATATAGATTATATACAGCTCAATCATTATATGGATGAAGGATGTTCATGTAACGCATGTGATATAAAACGCACAACAATCGCAAACAAAATATTAAAAGGAATGCCATTAACTAATAACGATCAAATAAAACATGAAGAAGCAAAAAATCAACTAATAACAAAACGAGTTACGGTAGTAAACAAAATAAATAATATAATAAAAAATATGCCACCACCCAAACCACGGGTTAAAAGGGCAAAAGATTTTAAACAGGATATGACTAATATCGTAAAAGGTAAAACAAGGTTTTAAACCTAATTAATAATATTTAATATAATTTGAACCAGATTATGGCACTACAGGTTGAAGTCCTGTATTATTATTTGTTATTTGAAGTCCTGTATTATTATTTGTTGTTTGGAGTCCACCAAGTCCACCAAGTCCACCAGTGCTAGGTCTTGGTATAGGTCTTGGTCTTGGCATATATCCGCCAGTATTAGGGTTATTAAGAGTACTAGAAGTTTGTGTATAGCCATGACTACCTATTCCAGTGTTAGGAATATCTTTAAAAATAACTTTATAATGAGATGGAATACCAAATGTAGTCAACATACAATCAATTCCTCTATTATCACAATTAGCTTTATATAACTTTTTAGCCATATGGTTAACAATAAATTGGTTCATATTGTATATATACTTTAAATATAAAAATATGGTCTTAAATAGCATAATCACATAAACGTAGTAAAGGGGGGATCTTAGGGGGGCATAGCCCCCTAAATTTTTAGTGACGAAAAAAATACACGCAAAATAAAAAAAATTGAAATAAAAAAGAATGTAGAAGAAAGAAGTATATTACAACTACAACAAACCTTTTAAAAGTAAACCAATCGTAAAAAT
>Ga0114969_10000414_pt1 | contig 36415 bp, 33 predicted proteins | sample M_130807_MF_Meta_FD_87316 | JGI IMG/M metagenome (GOLD analysis project Ga0114969, IMG submission 87316) | Freshwater microbial communities from Lake Montjoie, Canada to study carbon cycling - M_130807_MF_MetaG | ecosystem: Environmental > Aquatic > Freshwater > Lake | place: Lake Montjoie...
AAATAATAGTTATGGAAGTTTTAATACACTAAAAAATACCGTAAAATTTGGCAGCGGTTTGTTGGGTAACCATTTTACTGTTGATGGAAGATTGAGTAATATTACTAGCGATGGATATATTGATAGGGCTACAAGTAAGCTATCATCGGGGTATTTAACGGCTGCATATAATGCAAAAAATACATCGTTTAGATTGAACATTTTTACTGGAAAGGAAAGAACCTACCAAGCCTACAATGGCGTAGCAGAAACTTTTTTAAAAACAAACAGAACCTACAACCCTAGCGGAACAGAGCGTATGGGCACCCCCTATGAAAATGAGGTAGATGATTATACGCAAACACATTATCAATTTTTTTATAACCAAAAAATAAATGCATATTGGAGTGGCAATGTGGCTGTTTTTTTAACTACCGGTAAAGGTTTTTACGAACAATATAAAGTAGATAGAGCGCTTTCATCGGTTGGGCTGCCCGATTATTTTGATGGAACAACTACTATTAAAAAAACGGATATTATTAGGAGGCTTTGGTTAGATAATAATTTTTACGGTAGTATATTTTCGTTACAATACAAAAAAGCAAAAACCGAATTTACCTTTGGCGGTGGTTGGAATAAATATGATGGACAACATTTTGGCGAAATTATTTGGGCAGCTACACAAACTGCTGTACCAAAAAATTATAGATGGTATGATTTACCTGCAACAAAAAAAGATTTTAGTGTGTACACAAAATGGACACAACAGCTTACTAATTACTGGCAAAGTTTTGTAGACATACAATATAGAAACATTAATTATACCATTAATGGTTTTAGAGATAATCCTCCGCTAAATTTAAACAACACCTACAATTTTATTAATCCAAAAATTGGTTTTACCTATAATAAAAATAGTTGGCAAGCCTATATTAGTTATGCAAGGGCAGCTAAAGAACCCAATAGAAACGACTTTGAGGCGGCACTAAACGACCAACCCAAAGCAGAGCAATTGAACGATATAGAAATAGGTATTGAAAAGAAAAAAAAGAGCTACACGTATGGAGCTACCCTATATTACATGCACTACAAAGACCAATTGGTATTAACTGGTAAAATAAATGATGTGGGTGCATACACCCGAACAAATATACCTAACAGTTACCGCTTAGGTATTGAGTTAGAAGGTGGTTATGTTGTAAATAAAAAATTGAGCCTTGCTGGTAATATTGCCCTTAGCCAAAATAATATAAAAAACTTTACAGAATATATTGATGATTATGATAATGGTGGGCAACAAATAAATTTTTACAAAAAAAGCGCCCTTGCATTTTCGCCAAGTATTGTTATTGGAAACACCGTTACAGTTATACCCTTTAAAAATGCAACCCTAAATTTTTTAAGCAAATATGTAGGTAAACAATTCTTAGATAACACTGCTAATAATGCTAGAAGCCTAAATGCCTTTTTTGTACAAGATGTAAATTTTAATTACAACTTAACTGGCAAGGTTTTTAAAAACACCCAGTTTATTGTACAGCTAAATAATGTATTTAATAAAAAATACGAACCTAATGGTTATACGTTTAGTTATATTAGTGGAGGAGCATTAACTACAGAAAATTTTTATTTTCCTATGGCTGGGTTTAATTTAATGGTAGGGGTTAATGTGAGGTTGTAGAGGGGTTAACCGCATAGGCGCAAAGACGCAGAGGTTGATAATGGAGGGATTGACCGATTGATTATCGATATTTTCATACTATAGATTTATGCTATAGTTTCTGAAATAATTTGGACAGGTGAAATAGCATGAATTACCCTCCATACAATTCCTTCCACCCTAGCATACCGCCAGTTAAATTACTTACGTTGGTAAAGCCAAAGGTTTCAAGGATCATACAAGCATTCATGCTGCGTTGGCCGCTGCGGCAGTAGCATATAACTTCTTGGTCTTTTAGGTCTTCTATATCCTCTATTTGCATAGTTTGTATTTTACCAAGGGATAATAATAAACCGCCAATATTAAACTCTGCATTTTCGTGTGGCTCTCTTACATCCACTAAGTTTAGGTTTTCGCCATTTTGTAGGCGTACTTTTATTTGTTCAGGAGTTACAAAAGTCATTTTATTTTTCTTGAGTGTTTGTAGTTTTAGTTTCCTTTTTTAGTTTTTTTTCTTTTTCGGGCAATACAACAGAGTCTCTAAAAGCCCTCATTTGGGCTGCTATAAATAAATCCATTACTTGGCCGCTACTAATATAGTTGGGTTGCTTTTCCTCGTTAAATCGTCGTGGATTTTGATCGTATACAAATGCGTTTGCACTATCTTTTAATGCTCCATCGCTAACGGTAGCGGCAAGTGTTAATCCGTTATCCACTAAATATTGTTTTGCTTCGCCATACGTCATTCCAACTAAATCGGGTACTAACATTAGTGTTTCTTCTAACCCAGCGCCAATTATTAACGTTATTTTACTACCCCATGGCACTTTAGTTTTTTCAGTTATTTTAGCTCCGTTATATTGCTGCTCAATAATTGAGCCACTCATAAAATCGGGTTTATAAATAGTGTCTTGTAATTTTAAATGATTACGAGTAAGCATATCCAACGCAAAATTCAAACTCAGCCCTTCTAGCTTTGGCATTTCAATTAATGGCGGCACCACTTTGTTTACAGTTAAAAAAACGATACGGTTAATCTTTACCATGGCATTCCCTTCGGGCAATTGTTTTAACACAATTCCATTAGCTGAAGTATCTGTATAAATACTATCTTGAATGCGTACCTCAAACCCCTTACTCTCTAATAATTTTATGGCTTCGGTTGTTTTTTTATTTAGTACTGATGGTACAGTTAAATAACTGCCATGCTTAGTAGCCCAACCTAGCGTTTTTAAAACCAAAAAGCCCACCAAAATAACTAGTGCAATAGCAACTAAGGCATTTACCCAAAATGGTTTATCGGTTATAAATTTAAACATCGTTTTGTTGTTAATTCGTTTAGTTGTTCTATACTTTTTTAATCAATTTTTTTTCAACAATTTTAATAAAAACATTCATCTATTAAAGCCGTATAAAAATCTTTTAACGACCAGCCCATAGCCATAACCTGCTGTGGAACTATGCTTGCAGCACTTTGCCCAGGTACGGTGTTAATCTCTAACATATAGGCATGAGCATCTACTTCGTTATAAATAAAATCTATTCGTACAATTCCTTTACAATTAAAAACGCTATATGCTTTTTTTGCTGCAAACCGTATTTTTTCTGCTACGCTTTCATCTACTTGGGCTGGAGTAACCTCTTCACTTGCTCCTTGGTATTTTGCTTCGTAATCAAAAAATTCTTTCTTACTAATAATTTCTGTAATTGGTAAAGCAATAATTTGGCCCTTGCTTTTAAAAACACCAATGGTAAACTCTCTACCCTTTATAAATTCTTCTACTAACACCTGATCATCTTCTTTAAATGCTTTTTCAATTGCGGCATCTAAATCTTTAGCATCGTTTACTTTACTCATACCAATGCTACTACCGCCATTATTTGGCTTTACAAAAACGGGCAATGTTAATTGTTCTAGCATTTCTGCAGCTAACATTGGCTCCCCTTTAAATAAATGAAGCGATTTTGCAACACTCATACCTGCAAATGCTGCTACGGCAACCGTATATCTTTTATTAAAGGTTAATGCACTTGTTGCTGCATCGCAACTAGTGTAGGGTATTTTTAAGCAATCAAAATAGCCTTGTAATTTTCCATCTTCGCCTGGGGTGCCATGTAGGCCAACAAGTACTGCATCAAAAATTATTTTAGTACCGTTTATTGTTATAGAAAAATCGTTTTTATCTACTCCAATTTTTTCGCCAGACGCATCTAAATAAAACCATCCTTGTGGATGTATATCTATGCTATAACAATTCCACTTTGTAGCATCAATATTAGCTGCCATTTGTTCGGCACTTTTATAAGAGATAACGGCTTCGCCGGAGTAACCGCCAGTTATTAATGCAATGTTTTTAATCATGTATATCGTACTCTTTTTAAAACGCTGTAAAGTAAAGGTTATTCTTTTTATTTAACACATAGAAAAAGTTAATTTTTCTTGATTATTCGTTTATATTCAGTCCTTCATTACCACTATTTAACACAAACCGCCAACTACCATCGTTTTGCTTTTTCCAAATACTTACATAGGTGCCATACATTATAGAATCAATAGTTTTGGGTTGCATTTTATATACCCCATAGGTATACCCCAAATCGCCAGATTGTGCAATACCACCCCCTTTTGGCTCCCAAACTAAGGTGTATTCATTATCTAGTTGCATACTTAAATAATCAATTGCATTTGCGCCAACAATGGGCAGTTGATTAGAGCGTAATAACACTCCATTGCTATCTATATATTCCATAAATGCTGATTTCATGCCCTTTTCTTCACTTAGTTTACTAAATGCTTTATCGGCGTCCATCATTTTTATTTTTTCATCTATCAATTTATTAGCTGATTTGGGAGATTTTTTAAAAAAGTTGCAACTGCTTAAAATAGATAGGGTTATTAGGAGAGATAAAATTTTATTCATCTTAAAAAAATATACACAAATATAAAGTTTTAGTATTAGAAATTGCCTCACGCCAAACCCCACTTTAAAAGAATAGGGAATGAAAAAGCGAAAGTATTTTTCAATACCCTCGCCATTGTAGCAGGAAATATCACCTGCCTGTAATACTCCAATAAAATTGGAGTTATCTAAAAACTTATAAATGCATTCTATCTTTCTTAGCTAAAAGCTCTTCCAAGGTTTCTTTATACATTTCATCGGGTACACAGCAATCTACAGGACAAACAGCTGCACATTGGGGCTCCTCATGAAAACCTTGGCACTCTGTACACTTATTTGGTGTTATATAGTAAACATCCGCAGCTACAGGTGCATTGCGAACATCTGCACCAATTTCGGTATTGTCCATTAATTTAAACATTCCCTTTACAGTTGTACCATCAGATGCAGCCCACTCTACCCCACCCTCGTAAATGGCATTATTAGGACATTCAGGCTCACAAGCCCCACAATTTATACATTCATCGGTTATTTTTATGGCCATTTTTATATTCTATTTTAGATTAACGATTTAGTTTCAATAATTTTGATACACAAATGTAAATAAGGAATAATGAAATTACAAAATAGGATTGAACTTTTATTGAAACTAAGCGATTATTTACAAAACAATAACCAAGAGCTTCAATCTATTAAAGAAAGAGCCTATTATGAAAACGGCTGGTTTGTTCCGGAATTTGTTGATTTGGCTATACATAATATTATAACTCAATTTTTACAAAAGGATAAACTAGAAAGCTGGATAAAGCATTACCGATTAGATGACCATATTGGTGGAAAAAATATAGGCATTGTGATGGCAGGGAATATACCGCTTGTTGGCTTTAACGATTTTTTATGTGTGTTTATAAGTGGCCATAAACAAACCATAAAATTAAGTAGTAAGGATAGTGTTTTGATAAAGCATTTTGTAGAAAAGATGAAGGAGTGGAATAAAGATTGCGAAACACTTATACAATTTGCCGAAATGTTAAAGGGCTGTGATGCTTACATTGCTACAGGTAGCAGTAATAGTGGTAGATATTTTGAACAATATTTTGGTAAGTACCCAAACATTATTCGCCGAAACCGTACATCGGTTGCCGTATTAACAGGCAACGAAACAACCGAAGAATTGGAAAAATTGGCAGATGATGTGCATATCTATTTTGGCCTTGGGTGTAGAAATGTTACCAAAATTTTTATACCAAAAGAAACTGATTTTGTGCCCATTCTAAGAGCATTTGATAAATACAAGTATTTTTCCGATCATAATAAATATAAAAACAATTACGATTTTCAACTCTCTTTAGCCTTGTTAAATAATATTTATTACATGACCAATGAGGCTACCTTATTAATTGAAAATAAGCAAATTTTTTCGGCTATTAGTCAATTAAATTATAGTTTTTACAACAAAATAGATGACTTAAACGTTTTAAAAAATAATACGGATATACAATGTATTGTAGGACAAAATTTTATTCCATTTGGTAAAGCACAGCAGCCTAGTTTATTTGATTATGCAGATAGTGTAGATACCATGGAATTTTTGTTGGGGTTGTAAAGGCCCCTGCCCCTATTAGAAAACAAGTTTTGAAGAAGTTTATTTATTATTAAATTTACAAAGCTCTTCCTAATTTAATGTTAAAGATGGCAGAAGGTAAATCACATTTTGTCAGTGCGTCGTTACTTTGTTTAGTTGGCAGGGAATTTGGATGGAATATAGAGGTTTAGAGGTATAGAGGTTTAAAGGTTTAGAGGTTTAGAGGTTTAAAGGTTTAAAAAGTTTAGATATAAAACACAGAAAAATAAAAAATAAAAACAATGAAAATTAAGCAAGTATTATTTACAGTGTCCATAAGTGCTGTTACTGCTTTGTTAGTAATGGTAGGCTTTAGCAAATGGAGTAAAAACAACAACAGTTATGCCGGACAACAAAACGGCACTTTACCAAGCAACTATAAGTATGCAGGTTTTTTAGATGGCACTCCCCCGCCAGGTGGAGCAATAGATTTTACCTTACCCGCCGCTGCTGCTACGCCAGCAGTTGTGCACATAAAAACAAAAACAAATGCTAAACAAATAAATAATAATTTACCTAAAATACGCCCTAACAATCCATTTAGCGATTTTTTTGATGATGATATGATGCAACAATTTTTTGGTCAACGCAATAATGTTGTGCCAGAGCAACGGGCAAGTGGAAGTGGGGTAATTATTAGTGAAGATGGCTACATTGTAACCAACAATCATGTTGTGGAAAAAGCAGACGAATTATTGGTAACCCTAAGCAATAAAAAAACATATAAAGCAAAAGTAATAGGCACTGATCCATCGTACGATTTAGCGGTAATAAAAGTAGAAGCAGCAGGTTTACCTTTTTTAGTTTATGGCAATAGCGATGATGCAAAAATTGGTCAGTGGGTACTTGCAATTGGTTACCCGTTAAATTTAGAAACCACCGTAACAGCAGGTATTGTAAGTGCTAAAAGCCGTAGCCTTGGTTTAAATAAAGATAAAGCAGGAAACAGAGCTGGTGGTGTGGAAAGTTTTATACAAACAGATGCTGCTGTAAATATGGGCAATAGCGGTGGGGCTTTAATTACAACCGATGGTAAATTGATTGGAATAAACTCTGCCATAGCATCTCCTACTGGGTATTACAGCGGCTACAGTTATGCCATACCGGTAAACATTGTAAAAAAAGTGGTTGACGATTTAATAAAATTTGGTACCGTACAACGTGGCTTTTTGGGGGTGCAATTTGTGAATGCTAGCGATTTAAGTGAAGAAGAAAAAAAGAGAGCAGGTGTGCCAGCTAGCGCCGAAGGAATTTATGCACAAGAAGTACCTACCGATGGTGGGGCCTATGCTGCAGGTATACGTAAGGGTGATGTGTTGAAAAAGATTAATGATGTAGAGATACAAACAGGTGCAGAAATGCAAGAGCAAATTAGTAGATATAAGCCAGGTGATAAAGTAATCGTAAAGTATTTACGCAATGGAAAAGAAAACACAACTACGGTTATTCTAAAAAACAAAAGTGGCAATTTTGATGTGGTAAAAACAGATGCTACTTTAGATGCTTTAGGTGGTGAGTTTGTAACCTTAGATGCAAAAAAAGCTAAAGAATATGGCATTGCTGGTGGTGTTGTGGTTAAAAAAATAAATACGAGTGGTGGAGCATTAAACGATCAAACTAGAATGAAAGATGGCTTTGTAATTTTAAAAGTGAATGAGGTTGATGTAAAAAGTGTAGATGATTTAAAAAAACAAATTGGCACAACTAAAAATATTACCATTAGTGGTTTTTATCCAGGGTATGATGGGGTATACGAATATCCGCTGAGCTTGGATGCTGAATAAATATCGTTTTAATTTTTTTTGATCCCACAAATAGATATATTGTACTTTTTCAATTTATTTTTTGTGGGATTTTTTATTCCCAAAAAATAGAATTTACTTTTATTTTCTTATGCACTTAACAGTAGCAAAATAATTTGTTTTACATTTACCTTATGCAACTACAATTTTGGAGTATTGGTAAAAAAAATGAGGCTTATGTAGCAGAAGGGATTGCCCTTTTTACAAAACGAATAAGCCATTATTACAAAGTAGAATGGAAAATAATTGCTACCACAAAAAATTCAGCAGTACTAAGTGCAGAAGATTTAAAAATTGAAGAAGGAAAAATCATCCTCAACAATCTACAAAAGGATGATTATTTAATTTTGCTAGATGAACGAGGCAAAAACTTACAGAGCGAAGAGTTAGCCAAAGTTTTACAAAAAAGAAATAACAATAGCACAAAACAAGTTATTTTTTTAATTGGTGGTGCTTTTGGAGTAAGTGATGAAGTAATAAAAAGAGCAAATTTTAATTGGAGTTTATCTAATTTAGTTTTCCCTCATCAATTAGTAAGACTTATCTTAGCGGAGCAAGTGTATAGGGCTTGTACCATAAATAAAAACGAAAAATACCATCATGTGTAATGTACATTGTAAGATGTACGATTTAAAAATATTTTATGAACGATTTTGCTCAATGTCCAGTAACCTTTACAATTATAGGTATTACAGTTTTAATTTCTTTTATTGCATTTAACAATGCAGCTTTAAGGAACAAAGCATTATTTTATCCTTATGGTATGCAAGGTGGATTTAAGCAATATTATAGATTTTTAAGCCATGGCTTTATTCATGCTGATTATATCCATTTATTCTTCAACATGTTTACCTTATATCAATTTGGTAGACTAGCAGAAGTTATTCTTTTTAATAAAACGCAATACATATTATTATACCTAACTGCATTGGTAGCTTCGTCTCTTTTTGATTTTGTAAAACAAAAAAATAACAGCGGCTATGCTGCGTTGGGTGCATCTGGTGCAGTTTCAGCGGTATTATTTGCATCTATCATTCTAGGCCCATGGGATATTGGTGTGGCAATCTTTGGCGTATTACCTCTACCAAATATAGTATTTGCAGTACTTTATTTAGTGTATTGTGCCTACATGGATAAACGTGGCGGTGATAATATTGGTCATGGTGCACATTTATGGGGCAGTGTTTGGGGTTTTGTATTTACCGCTTTGGTTAGGCCCGATTTATTTAAAGGCTTTTTAGAAAAACTTATGCATCCAAATTTTTAAACCTTACTTCCAAAACCTCCTTCGTATTTGCTGTAATTTTAAAACGATCATCAATACGCATACCCACTACCCAGATTATTTTTTTATTACTTTCTAGCACCCAACTATTTTCTTTTTGTGTAAGCGATAATTTGTTATCGATAAAAAAGCGACTAAGTTTTTTCTTATGCTTCATGCCTAACGGATAAAAATAATCGCCTTGTTTCCATTTTCGGAGTAACAAGGGAAAAGTTATTTTTGAAGCATCTAATTGAATGTCGAATTTTGAATTTTGAATGTCGAATTTTGAATTTAACTCAAGCTCAAGTTCTCCGTTTTCAAAGCTAATTTTTTTATCCCCTTCTTCAATTAAAATAGTCACGGCTTCGTTTGTATTTTTTGGGGAGATGATTAACCATTTTCTATTCCGGATTATTCTGTGGGTAGATGATTGAATATACTTTCCGCTATCGGCTTGTAGTAAATTAACAATATCGGTTGTTTGCAATGCTGTAAAACCAAAATCTTTTACAATTTCGTACACAATAGTTTGCAATGGTTTTGCTTTTGCTAATTTTAAAACAGATATATGCACTTCGTTAGCTTTTAACACACACAGCTTATTTTTATGCAAAGCAATAGCTTGGTTATACAATACCTCTACATCAATAAATCGATTAATGTTTTGCAAACTATTTTCCTCAGCTTGGGGAAATATTTTTTGAATAGCGGGTATTATGTCATTTCTAAAATAATTACGAGTATACTCGTTTTGTGCATTGGTACTATCGGTTACAAAAGCTAGATTATTTTCAGTTGCAAAATTTTCAATCTCACTTCTTTTAGCAAATAAAAGTGGACGAATAATTTTTTGTTGTTTTGGTAAAATACCTCGTAACCCTTTTATACCAGTACCTCTAAAAAAATTCATAAGTACTGTTTCTATATTGTCGTTGGCATGGTGAGCCGTTAAGATATACGATGTTTGATATAAACCATTTTGAATATTGAATGTTGAATGTTGAATTTCCTTAAACCATTCGTATCGCAAATCTCTTGCTGTTTCCTCAATAGATGTTTTTCGGTTTTTAACTTCTTCGGTCGTATTAAATGTTTTGCTATAAAATTCTACATTATATTTTACGGCTAATTCTTTTACAAAGTTTTCATCTCTATCACTCTCGGCTCCTCTTAATTTAAAGTTGCAATGAGCAATAGAAAAATTGTAACCAGCTTGGTGGCAAAGTTCACATAACACCACACTATCTACACCGCCACTTACAGCAAGTAGCAATTTATCTTTTTGGTTAAAAAGATGATGTTGTTTTATGTATTGTTGAAAGTTGCTCAATAAGGACATGACGCTTTTTCTACTTAGATTTAGTTTTAAAATGAATAGCATTTGCTGCAATATACGCTTCGATAAAAGTTCAATAAAGATTTGCCGTACAAGTGAGTGACACAACGATGATGCCATGAAAAACAAATGTTTGTAACCAAATTACTCCTCCACATCTTCTTTTGCACCCATTAACTCATTGTAACTATGCATATCTCCGGCTTTTTTTGCTTCTTGCATTCCACGTTCGTAAATTTTTATAGCTTTTTCAAAATTTCCAGCCCTTTCTAATAACTTACCTAAATGATAATAACTACCCACATAAGTTGGTTCTCTAAGCAACAATTCATTAAACACATTTCTAGCTTCTTCATCCCTATCAATCTTTATATATTCTAGCGCTAGTGCATGTTGCAGAAAGCTATCTTTACCATTTTGTTTAATATATTCCAACAATTTTTCTATTCTGCTCAATTTTTTATTATTTTATTTTTAATTTTCAAATGTTCCTTTATCTTTGCATTAGTTGCATAAACAACCAATTTACCTAACTCCTGCCTTTCCAAAGGAAAGGAGGCAAATGTAAGCAGTATGAAAATTTTAGTTTGTATAAGTAAAACTCCTGATACAACGGCAAAAATAGCCTTTGCAGATAACAACACAAAGTTTGCGTCTGATGGAGTTCAATGGATTATAAATCCTTACGACGAATGGTACGCCTTAGTAAGAGCAATTGAGCTTAAAGAAGTTGATGCTACAACCTCCATTAGCTTGGTAACTGTTGGCGGTGCAGATGCTGATCCTATTATACGAAAAGCACTTGCCCTTGGCGGTGATGATGCTATACGTATTAATGCAGATAGCCATGATAGCTACTACATTGCAAGCCAAATAGCTGCAGTTGCAAAAGAAGGTGGCTACGATTTAATTTTTACAGGAAAAGAAACTATAGATTATAACGGTTCGTCCATTGGTGGAATGGTAGCTGAGTTATTAGATTTGCCTTATATTTCGTTAGCTACAAAATTTGATATTGCTGGCACAACTGCCACTGTGGTTAGAGAAATTGAAGCTGGTAAAGAAACCAACCAAGCCAATTTACCCTTAGTAGTTAGCTGCCAAAAAGGAATGGCTGAGCAGCGTATACCAAATATGAAAGGTATAATGGGGGCAAGAACTAAGCCTTTAAAAGTAGTAGAGCCTATTACAATTGATGCATTAACAACCCTTGCAAGTTTTGATTTACCACCTGCAAAAGCTGGTGTAAAATTAGTTAGTGCAGATACGCCAGAAGAGTTGGTAAGATTACTGCATGAAGAGGCGAAGGTGTTTTAATAATTGATGAGTGTTAATATGATTAATTATCATTTTCAAAACTCATAAATCATAATTCATAACTTATAATTAAATAATATGGTTTTAGTTTACATAGATTTAGTAGAAGGAAAATTAAAAAAATCGGCTTTTGAAGTTGCTTCTTATGCTGCTGAAACTGCTAAACTTTTAGGTACAAACGCTTATGCTATTGTATTAGGAAACAGTACAGATGATTTAACTAGTCTTGGAAAATATGGCATTACAAAAGTATATACCGTAGCCGCCGCTACTGCTTTTGATGCACAAGTATTTACCAAAGTTATTGCAGATGCTGCTACACAACTAAATGCTACTGTTGTAATTTTTAGTAATAACTTAAATGGAAAAGCTATTGCACCCAGGTTAAGTGTACGGTTAAAAGCAGGCTTTGTTAGCGGAGCAGTTGCATTACCAGATGTTAGCAATGGTTTTGTAGTAAAGAAAAACGTTTTCAGCGGTAAAGCCTTTGCTAATGTTGCTATACGAACTGGGGTAAAAATTATTTCATTAAATCCTAATTCCTTTAATATAGTTGTTGTAGATGGCAGTGCAGAAGTAATCGCTTTTGCAACACCAGTTGATGCATCAAAAATTAAAATTACAGCTACTAATAAAGTAACTGGCGAAGTATTGTTAACCGAAGCAGAAATTGTAGTAAGTGGTGGTAGAGGTTTAAAAGGGCCAGAAAACTGGGGCTTAGTAACCGACCTTGCAAAATTGTTAGGCGCTGCTACTGCTTGCAGTCGGCCTGTGGCAGATATAAATTGGCGTCCTCATCATGAGCATGTAGGGCAAACAGGTATTGCCATTGCACCAAACTTATATATAGCCATTGGTATTAGTGGAGCTATACAACATTTGGCTGGTGTAAACCGTAGCAAAACAATTGTAGTAATTAATAAAGACCCCGAAGCTCCGTTTTTTAAAGCGGCAGATTATGGTATTGTTGGCGATGCTTTTGAAGTAATGCCAAAAATTATTGATGCAGTAAAAAAGTTAAAGGGAGCTTAAACTCTTCTTCTATCATTGCGTCACTCTCTTGTTATACATAATAATACTTAGCTTGTCGAAGTAAAACAAATTAAACACATAAAACCATAGCAAATAGCTGTGGTTTTTTTATATTTGCTCTTCAATGAAAAGAATAGAACTAGAAATAGTAGCACTTAGTCATAGTATAACCCAAACACATTCGTATGCGGTGGTATTGGGTGAGGTAAATGGTTTACGGCGAATACCTATTGTTATTGGTGGCTTTGAGGCACAAGCTATTGCTGTGGCTTTAGAACGTATGAACCCAAGCCGACCGTTAACACACGACTTAATGAAGAATTTTATGCTTGCATTTAATGTGGAGTTACATGAAGTGGTGATTAACGATTTACAAGAAGGCATTTTTTATAGTCAGCTAATTTGCAGTGGCGCTAACGATACCGTAGAAATTGATAGCCGAACTAGCGATGCATTAGCACTAGCGGTTCGTTTTGGTTGCCCTATTTATACCTACGATACCATTTTAGACCAAGCAGGTGTATTAATGGAAGATGATGGTAAAAAGAAAAAAGAAAGTAATGTAACAAGCATTACAACCGAACAAGGTGGTAGTGATGATTTGAAAGCTATGAGCTTAGAAGAATTAAATACATTGCTTAATAATGTGTTAGAGCAGGAAGATTATATAAAAGCTATTGCTATTAGAGATGAAATAAAAAGCAGAGGGAAATAATGGATAATTGATAATGGGTTAATGAATAATTAGCTCAAAACTTATTGGCTATTCTATCATTTACTAATCTTGATTAATAAAATTATCCATTAACAAAAATGATTTCTTTTCCCAACTGCAAAATAAACCTCGGCTTACACATCGTTAATAAACGAGCGGATGGCTTTCATAATTTAGAAACTATCTTTTACCCTATTCCACTTAATGATGCTGTTGAAATAATTACCTCTTCTTCAACAAATCCTGTTACCTATTCAACAACCGGAAATACTATTGATGGAGCAGCAGACGATAACCTTTGTATAAAAGCCTACCATTTATTAAAAAAAGATTTCCCAAATTTGCCCAATATAAAATTGCATTTGCATAAAGTTATACCTACTGGTGCTGGGCTTGGTGGTGGTAGTGCCGATGCTGCTTTTGCATTAAAACTTATCAACGATAAATACCAACTAAACCTCTCAACCTCTAAACTCCTAAACTATGCATTGCAATTAGGCAGCGATTGTCCTTTTTTTATTATCAACAAACCCTGTTTTGCAACTGGCCGTGGAGAAGTTTTAGAAGAACTTGAATTAGATTTATCGGCTTTTAAATTTGTATTAATCAATCCAAACATTCATGTAAATACGGGTTGGGCTTTTGGGGAATTGGCAAAGGGGTCAGACGTCTCCAAGCTGTCAGACCACTACAAAAAACCTATAAAAGAAATTATTCAACAACCCATAACTACTTGGAGAGAAAATCTTATTAACGATTTTGAAAAAGTAGTTTTTGAAAAGCATCCTACAATAAAAAACATAAAAGAAGAATTGTACAAACAAGGTGCAATTTATGCAGCAATGAGTGGAAGTGGTAGCACAGTTTTTGGAATTTTTAATAAAGAGACTGATCTTCTGCTAAAAATTGACAGCCAGTACTTTATAAAAGAAATTTAAAATTAATTTAGTGTTAAAATTGAACAGCATTGGATGCTATAGAAATTTAATATATCTTGTACAAAATTCTAGGATAATTAGTATACTACTAAACATATCAGCTTTCTTAAATAACAACCTCGATTTACTCAATCATCGAAGTATATAGTTATTGATTTTAGGGCAACATACGCCCCTTCATAATCTACTTTTTTATTCTTCATTTTCAATTTCAAAATTATGCATACTACAATTGCATTATCTGCCAATACACAACAATACATAGATATAGAGGACAAATTCGGCGCCCATAATTATCACCCATTGCCCGTAGTTTTAAGCCGTGGCAAAGGTGTTTTTGTTTACGATATAGATGGTAAACGCTACTACGATTTTTTAAGTGGATATAGTGCCATTAATCAAGGACATTGCCATCCAAAAATTATTGCAGCCTTAGTAGAGCAAGCACAAAAATTAACCCTTACCTCAAGAGCTTTTCATAGTAATTTGTTGGGTGACTATGAAAAATATATTACCAATTATTTTGGCTACGACAAAGTACTACCAATGAATACAGGTGTTGAGGCTGTAGAAACCGCTATCAAATTAGCAAGACGTTGGGGAACACAACTAAAAGGAATTGAAAATACTAAAAGTAAAATTATAGTTTGCTCACAAAATTTTCATGGCCGAACAACTGGCGTAATTTCTTTTAGTACCGACCCAGATAGTAACAGTAATTTTGGCCCACTAATTAGTGGCTTTGAGGTAATTCCGTTTGATGATTTAATTGCATTAGAAAAATCGTTTCAAGATAAAAACGTATGTGGCTTTTTATTTGAACCAATACAAGGAGAAGCAGGTGTTGTTGTACCAAATGAGGGTTATTATGGTGGCATACGAAATTTGTGTAACGAATATAATGTGTTGATGATAGCCGATGAAATACAAAGTGGTTTAGCAAGGACTGGCACTATGTTAGCAATTGACCACGAAAATGTAAAAGCAGATATTTTAATTTTAGGAAAAGCTTTAAGTGGTGGCGTATTACCAGTAAGTGCTGTATTAGCAAATAACGAAATTATGCTTACCATAAAACCTGGTGAACATGGCAGTACGTATGGCGGGAACCCTTTAGCTTGTGCAGTTGCAACGGTTGCATTGCAAGTTTTAAAAGATGAAAACATGGTAGAAAATGCTAATGCAACGGGTAAATTATTAAGAGATGAATTACGCAACTTAAATTCGCCTTTTATAAAATTAGTACGTGGTAGAGGTTTACTAAACGCTATTGTAATTAATCATAGTAACAAAGAGGCCGCTTGGGAACTTTGTTTGCAAATGAAAGAAAATGGATTAATTGCAAAACCTACCCATGGCGATAAAATTAGGTTTGCACCACCATTAATAATTACAAAAGAACAAATTTTGGAGTGTTTAGAAATTATTAAAAAAAGTTTACTTATTTTGAAAGAATAACAAGTAAATAAAAGTATTAAACAATATGGATACTCAAATTCATCACGATATGACGCACAACGAAGAACATTTAAAAAGCTCTGCAGCCCTTACAGATATTGTAATTGGTATGAGTGATGGGCTTACCGTTCCTTTTGCCTTAGCCGCAGGTTTAAGTGGAGCAATTGATAACAGTAATATTATTGTAATTGCTGGTATTGCCGAAATTGCTGCTGGTAGTATAGCAATGGGCTTAGGAGGATATTTAAGTGGGAAAACCGAACAAGATCATTATAAGAATGAAGTAAAAAGAGAAAATTACGAAATAGAAAACTTACGTCAGAAAGAAATAGCAGAAACAAAAGAGTTTTTTGCCAAACTAGGATTGAGTGAAGAGGTACAAAATAAAGCTACTGATGAAATTTCCAGAGATAAAAATAAGTGGGTAGATTTTATGATGAAGTACGAATTAGGATTAGAAAAACCTGACCCAAAAAGAGCAACAAAAAGTGCATTGAATATCGGCATATCTTATATTGTTGGAGGTATTATTCCTTTAAGCCCTTATTTTTTTATAGTTGATGCGCAAGAAGCTTTAAAATATTCTGCTGTTGCTACCCTACTTTGCTTATTTATGTTTGGCTATTTTAAAAGTAAAATAACAGGTGTTAATCCTCTATTAGGTGCATTACGGGTTACCTTAATAGGTGCTACAGCTGCTGCAGCTGCATTTGGAGTGGCAAAATTATTTGAACATTAATTTCAATCGTACATTTTGAATTTTAAATTTAAATAGAATGTTTGTTATTACTACTAATATTCGCCATTGTCCATTCTACCTTTTTTTCAAACCAATGCTTACGAACGGTACACTCCGTTTTTGTACAAATAGCACAACTAAAATCTAAACAACCATCACTGTGCACAAACAGTTCCATAGTTTCACCAAATTCTTTTTTAACTAAAGTAGATAATTCATCTATTTCAGTATGCGCTTCATGTACATTTAAATACCAAGGAACGGTTAAGTGACAATCTAAATGTAATGTGCCACCGTACTTTATTATACGAAGATTATGCAAGTCGATCCAATTTTCTTTTCTATTTCCATTTAACATTATTACCATTTTTTTTAGTAACTCTTCGTCGGCTTCATCCATAATACCAGCAATAGATTTACGAATAATTTTATAGCCAGTATAAATAATAACAAAAGAAAAAATTAACGCAACAGCACTATCTATCCAATTAATTTTTGTTGCTACTAAAAGTATTAATCCAGCAATAATTCCAACTGTACTCCATGTATCGGCTTGTAAATGTTTTCCGCTTGCCACTAAGGCTAAAGAATTATTTTTTTTACCTACCCGCAAACAAATTGTACCTACCACATAATTTATAACTGCAGTAGCTGCGACTAAACTTATTCCATAATCTAGCTGCTTAAGCGTATGAGGGTGCAACAAATTAGTTATGGCTTCGTAAATAATAATAAAACCTGCAACTGCTATTAAAGTACCTTCAATAGCTGCCGAAATAAATTCTGCTTTGCCATGTCCATAAGGGTGATCATAATCTTTAGGTTTAGCAGAAAGATATAAACTATACAAGCCAATTAAAGCAGCAATAACATTTACAATACTCTCTAATGCATCGGTTAAAATAGCAATAGAATTTGTACTATACCATGCTATAATTTTTACTACAAATAGTAAAATAGCAATAGCAGTAATTATTTTTTGAATCCGTAAATTTTGTTTACTTGTTTGCAATATTAAAACGATGTAGCCAAAGGTATGATGTATATTGAAATAATTTATACGCAGAAAAAACTTAGTTAGTTGAATAGATCTATAAAGATTTGACTACTAGTAGATAACCAGCCATAAAAAATATTCTATTAAAATACGAATAAATGCCAGAAACAAAAATATACTCTACAAACGTTATAAACTAAGCCGTTTAGCCTTATTTTTGCAGATATTTAAACCGTTTGTTTATGAATTTTGAATTTTCTGAAGAGCAAGAAATGATACGCCAAGCTGCAAGAGATTTTGCAAATAACGAATGTTTACCAGGAGTTATTGAAAGAGATGAATTACAAAAATTTCCGAAAGAACAAATAGAAAAGTTAGCAGACCTTGGTTTTATGGGAATGATGGTAAAGCCAGAATATGGCGGCAGTGCAATGGATACCATTAGCTACGTATTAGCAATGGAAGAAATTAGTAAGGTAGATGCTAGTGTAAGCGTATGCGTTAGTGTAAACAATAGTTTAGTTTGTTACGGCTTACAAGAGTATGGAAACGAAGCTCAAAAACAAAAATATTTAGTACCCCTAGCAAAAGGGAAAAAAGATGGCGAATTACATATTGGTGCCTTTTTATTAAGTGAGCCAGAAGCTGGTAGCGATGCTACAAGTCAACAAACTACTGCCGAAGATAAAGGCGATTACTATTTATTAAATGGTACTAAAAACTGGATTACAAATGGTAATAGTGCAAGCACCTATTTAGTAATAGCCCAAACAGATGTAGCTAAAAAGCACAAAGGTATTAATGCACTTATTGTAGAAAAGAATTGGCCAGGTGTAGTAGTTGGGGCTAAAGAAAATAAATTAGGCATTAGAGGTAGTGATACACACACCATTTTATTTAACGATGTAAAAGTGCCAAAAGAAAACAGAATTGGGGAAGATGGTTTTGGTTTTACATTTGCTATGAAAACACTTGCAGGCGGCCGTATTGGCATTGCAGCACAAGCACTAGGCATTGCAAGCGGTGCTTATGAAAGGGCCTTGGCTTATAGCAAACAACGTAAAGCGTTTGGTAAAGAAATTATGCACCACCAAGCAATACAATTTAAGCTAGCAGATATGGCAACAAAAATAGAGTGTGCAAGATTACTTTGTCTAAAATCGGCTTGGGAAAAAGATAATAAAATTGATTATACACTTAGTGGCAGTATGGCAAAAGTTTTTGCAAGCGAAACTGCCATGTGGACGGCAACCGAAGCTGTTCAAATACACGGTGGATATGGCTTTGTAAAAGAATACCATGTAGAGCGCATGATGAGAGATGCAAAAATTACCCAAATTTATGAGGGCACAAGCGAAGTACAACGAATTGTTATTAGCAGAAGTATTTTAAAGTAAAATTTATTTCGCTATTTAAAGTAACAGGAACTATTATGGAGAAAGTAATATAAAAATGTGCAATTAATTTTGCACATTTTACTTTGTATAACTTTGTTATTATTTGCCAATGAGGAAAAACCAATAAATATGCCAATACACATAGAAAAATATAAACAAATACTTATCGACCTTAATGGTAAAGCTACTTTAATTGCAGTAAGCAAAACCAAACCGATAGAAGATATACAAGCCTTATACGATTTGGGACAACGAGATTTTGGAGAAAATTATGTGCAAGAATTAGTAGATAAATACGAAAAACTACCCAAAGATATTCACTGGCATTTTATTGGTCATTTACAAAGTAATAAAGTAAAATACATTGCACCATTTGTACATTTAATACATGGGGTTGATAGTTTGAGTTTATTGAAAGAAATAAACAAACAAGGGTTAAAAAATAACTGCATTATTGATTGCCTCTTGCAGATACATATTGCTAAAGAAGAAACAAAGTTTGGATTAAATAGTGACGAACTAGAGGCTGTTTTAACCGGCGAACTTTCTACATTAAAAAATATCCGCATCATCGGTTTAATGGGCATGGCTTCTTTTTCTACAAATATGAATATTGTTAGAGCAGAATTTAACTATCTCAAAAGCCTCTTTGTTAAATACACTCCATTGCAAACTGCAAACTGCAAACTGCAAATTCTCTCCATGGGTATGAGTAGCGATTATAAAATAGCTATAGAAGAGGGAAGTAATATGATACGGATAGGCAGCTTATTATTTGGTGAAAGAAAGTACACTAAATAATTTGTTAAAATCTTAACAACCTTTATGAAATTTGGCACAGTTTTGCATTAGTACAATTAAAGCAATAACTTTACTATGTATTACGCAAACACTATGAGTGCATCATTCGAATTAGAAAAAAATAGAAAAGCTTTTTTATACACTGCCCTTATTATAGCAGTTCTATTACTTATTGCTATTTTTTTTAAGTGGCAGTTACCGCAAAATCCTACCGAAATTGCTGAAGATTTAATTGAAATAAATCTTGGAAATTTTGATGAGGGCATGGGTACTATTCAACCCTTAATTAAAGGCGATAAAGCACCAGATAATACACCTGCCGAAGATAATACTGCCTCTGCAAGCAATGATGAACCTGCTAAAGAACAGCCAGTAGAAGATAATAATGACGAAGAAGCTGCACCAATTACTAAGCCAGAAAAAGTTATTAAAACAACTACGGTTGCAAAAAATCCTACAAATGCACCTACCAAGGTAAATACCATACCGGCGGTAACACCAACTCCTAAGCCACAAAAGCCAAAAATGGCAGGTTATAATGGAGCAAATGGTGGAAACGGGAATGGAGCAAATGAAGATAATGGTTATAAATACCAAGGAAATAAACCTGGAGGTAAAGGCGATGCTGGCGACCCTTATGGTAACCTTGATAGTTATGGTAAGGATAAAGGTGGTAAAGTGGCTGGCGGATCTTTACGAGTAAGCAAAGGCGACAGAAAAATTGTAAATAATTATATTTTTATGGGCGATTTACCAAAGGCTACCATTAATGCAGTAATAAAAGTTACTCCGGAAGGTCGTGGTACATTTATAACGTTCGACAAAGGCTCTACAAGTAATGATCAACGTTATGCCAATGCTATTCGAAGCTATTTACCCAATATAATATTTGATAAAGCCGATCATGAATCGGTTGTTACAGTTCCATTTAATTTTAAAGTGCAGTAATTTTTCTTAACACAGATTAATAGGATTAAAATTCACAGATTTAACGAGATTATATTCTTATTATATTAATCTGTAAAAATTGTGCCCATCTGTGTTTAATAATTGTACTATTAAAAACTTATTTTTGACATCTAACATCACACACCGTTCATAAAATGACTTACCAGCAAACCATAGATTATCTTTTTGCACAGCTGCCCATGTTTAGTAAAATTGGGGCAGATGCATACAAAGCCAATTTAGATAACACTATTGCTTTATGTACTTTTTTAGATAATCCACAACACAAATTTAAAAGCATACATATTGCTGGCACCAATGGAAAAGGAAGCACTAGCCATATGCTAGCAGCCATTTTACAACAAAATGGCTACAAGACAGGCTTGTATACATCCCCTCATTTAAAAGACTTTAGAGAGCGGATAAAAATAAATGGCGAAGAAATAAGTGAGCAATTTGTAATTGATTTTGTACAAAAAACAAAAACACTTTCCGAAAAAATAGAGCCCAGTTTTTTTGAATTAACTGTAGCAATGGCGTTTGAATATTTTGCACAGCAACAAGTTGATATTGCAATAATAGAAACTGGCTTAGGCGGAAGATTAGATAGTACAAACGTTATCTCCCCTATTCTATCTATAATTACAACTATTGGATTCGACCATATGAATATTTTAGGAGATACCCTAGAAAAAATTGCTAGTGAAAAAGCAGGAATTATAAAACCAAATACCCCCGTTATTATTGGCGAATATTTGCCCGAAACAAAAAATATATTTATACAAAAAGCTACTAACGAAAATGCTCCTATTTATTTTGTACAAGATGAATATAAAACATCCAACATAAATTATACACTTGATTATCTTTCCTTAGATATAACCAATTACACACAAAACATAACCCAACGTTTTAAATTAGATTTGAACGGTATGTACCAAGCTAAAAATTTGTGTACGGTTTTATATGCAGAAGATATTTTAATGAACCAAGGATTTACCTTATCTACGCAAAATGAAAAATTGGCTTTAGCTAATGTAAAAAAACTTACAGGCTTACACGGCCGTTGGGAAGTAATTACACAAAACCCAACCGTAATAATAGATGTAGCCCATAATGAAGACGGAATAAAACAAGTAATTGATCAGTTGTCCAAAATTAATAAGGATAGTTCAACTTATCATTTTGTTTTAGGCATGGTTAAAGATAAAGATGTAGATAAAGTACTTTCTATTTTACCAAAAAATGCAAACTATTATTTTAGTAATGCACATATACCTAGGGCTTTACAGCATGATGAACTTAAGCAAAAAGCAGCCATACATAATTTAATAGGCAATAGTTTTGATGAGGTAAATAGTGCAATAGCATCTGCCAAACATCATGCAAAACCAACTGATGTTGTAGTAGTTTGTGGTAGTATTTTTTTGGTGGGGGAGGTAGAAATGACAGAATAAAATAAACCAAGCTTATTTGAGATAATTCAACCCATAATACAAACAACTTACGTGCAAGGCCTGCACAATTTCATTATTTTTTAGTAATTGTTTTACTTCATTAATAGGTAATAAAATAATTTCAATTTGCTCGTTATCGTCTAATTTTTGTTGAGTAGTTTTTTTGCCGCCAGTTAGCAAAAATAATTCAGTAAAATTATTGAGTATGCCAGGGTTGGCCGCTACTCTACCTAAATGTTGTACGCTGGTAAAACTATACCCTGTTTCTTCTAACAACTCTCGTTGTATGGCTTTTTCTGGGGGTTCGTTTTCATCAATAAAGCCACCCGGCAACTCATAAATAATTTGTTCAATTGGGTGGCGGTATTGTTTTACCATTACTATTTTATCATCTTCTGTAATAGCTACTGCACAAACACAATTTGGTAACTCCACTACATAATAAGGGTTTACTAAATGGCCGTTGGGCATTTCACATATATCTTCTTTGGCATTAAAATATTTGTGTTTACTAATATATTTTGAGGCTATTTTTTTCCAGTGCATGATTAGTATGAGTAGCTTATAAATTTAACTCCAGCCCTTATTTTCTTTTAATGTAGTTATATGTGCTAAATGATGACGGCTATGCCAAGCATACAACCCTAATAAATACCAAAGTGTCATTTGTTGTTGCGTTGCAGAATGCACAATAGTTCTATCCCACTGCTGTTGCGTAATATTTTTTAATATACTTGCCCAGCGTTTATGTAACGCATGAATAATAGTTAATGAAATGTTTATAGGCTGCTCAGCTGTATCTGCCATAGTTGCCCACAACTGTTCTTCGTACGATTTTATGGTTGGATTAATTTCTGTTAACCCCAATTTAAAACGTATATAGGCATTCATATGGCTATCGGCAACATGGTGCACAAGTTGGTTTAACGTCCAACCACCATCACGATAGGGCGTTTGTATTTGTGCTGCATCCAAATTTTGTAAGGCATACTCCATTTTTTGCGGAAGTGTTTCAATATCTATCAACCAATTTTTTAATTGCTCGGGAGAGTAGCTTTGTGGTTCATATTTGCCTATTGGATATTGATTTCCTTTCATTTTCTTGCACTCACGTGTTTTTTATAGTTAACTTTTTAGTAAATGCTACTAAATTAAAATTATCGTCTGTTATTTTATTGTTTTGGTACAAACGGATTTATCCCTTCCAAACTAATTTCAAAAACTAATGTATTACCACCAAATTTTCCATTTTTACCTTCATCGCCATAAGCTAAATCGCTAGGTATAAAAACTTTCCACTTATCGCCTATACGCATTAATTGTAAAATTTGCGTCCATCCTCGTATCACATTTGTTATTTTAAAAGTAGCCACCCTACCATTTTTATACGAATTTTCAAACTCAACTCCATCAATATACATTCCAATATAATTTACTACTACAGAGTCTTCTTTGCCTTGTATAGCAGTAGGCATAGGTGCTGTAACTTCGCCAGATTTTATAATTTGGTATTGTAACCCATTTGGTAATACTACTACTCCTTTCTGTTTTTTATTTTCGGTTAAGAATATAGCGCCCTTTGCTTTTTCATTCTTAAGTTTTTCTTTTCTAAAAGCCTCTAGTTGAAATTGTAAACTCATACTAATTTCTTGTTGTGTTAGTAAAGATTTTTTATTAGCAAAAACATCTTCCATGGCTTTTTTATAGATGACCATATTTACCTTACTAATATTTTGTTGCATCATATTGGTGGCAACATTGTAACCAGCCGCATAGCTAAAACTATCCAATAAGTTTTTTAGTAAAGGAGTTAATTGTTTTACTGGCTTTTGTGCTACTAGGCATAAACTAAAAAAACAACTTACGGTCATTAATACTACTTTTTTCATACCACTTTACTATTCTATTTTTATTATTAATTTATTTACGATTCTCTCAAATCTTTACCGGTAAGGTGTATAAATACATCCTCAAGGTTAGCTAATTTTACTTGCTTTGGTCGCTCAAAACCAGTCGCAACTAATTCATCAATCATTTTATCGGGGCTATTCAACGAAATTATTTTACCCTCATCCATAATGGCTATTCTATCGCAAAGCTGTTCGGCTTCATCCATATAATGTGTGGTAATAATTACTGTTGTTCCCTTACGTTTAATATCTTTTATTAAATCCCACAAATTCCTTCTAGCCTGCGGATCTAAGCCTGTTGTAGGTTCATCTAAAAATATAATTTTTGGTTTATTTATTAAGGTGGTCGCAATAGAAAAACGTTGCTTTTGGCCACCGCTCAACTCTTTAAATTTATTTTTTGCCTTATCTTCTAAATTAACCAATTTTAAAAATTCCATTGGCTCAACTTTTTGGTTATACAAGCCTGCAAACAATTGAATTAACTCCATTAAATTTAGCCCAGGATAAAAACCGGAGGTTTGCAATTGCACACCAATAATTTTTTTTATAGCACCAGGATTGGTATCTAAATTTATTCCATTTACAATTATTTCTCCACTTGTTTTATCCCTAAGAGTTTCAATAATTTCGAGTGTAGTACTTTTACCAGCTCCATTTGGCCCTAGCAATCCAAATATTTCGCCTTCATAAACATCAAACGAAATATTTTTTACTGCATTAAAATTGCCATAATTTTTTACTAAGTTTTTTACCGAAATAATTATGTTATTCACTTTTTTTAAGTTTACTTTTTTTAGCGAACGATTCTAATTCTTCCATCATTAATTTACTTCCAATAAACATGGGAGTTCGTTGATGTAATGCTGTTGGCATAATATCTAAGATAGACTGTACACCATCCGTAGCAACCCCTCCAGCTTTTTCAACAATAAAGGCCATTGGATTACACTCGTATAACAAACGTAATTTTCCTTTTGGTTTATCGGTTGTACCTGGGTACATAAAAATTCCACCTTTAATTAAATTACGATGGACATCTGCCACCATACTTGCTACATAACGTTGTGTATATGGTCCACCAGTTGTTTCATCCTTTTTTTGGCAAGCTGTAATATATTCTTTTACCGAATCTTCATATCTAAAAAAATGCCCATGATTTACTGAGTATATTTTACCCAATGGAGGGCAAACAATATCGGGATGGCTCATGGTAAACTCTCCAATGGAGGGATCTAATGTAAAACCATTTACTCCTCTTTTAGTTGCATAAACCAACATTGTACTACTGCCGTAAATTACATAGCCAGCAGCTACTTGCTTGTTGCCTGGCTGTAAAAAATCTTCTTTACTTGCAGGTTTGCCCAACGCACTTACTCTTCTATACACACTAAAAATTGTACCTATAGAAATATTCACATCAATATTTGCACTACCATCCAAAGGGTCAAATAAACAAACATATTTACTATTATTGCTTATGGGATCATCAAAAATTAAAATATCATCCAACTCCTCACTTCCAATGCCGGCACAGCTAATACCATGGCGTAGCACCCCTACATATTGATTATTTGCATAAATATCTAGCTTTTTTACTTCCTCCCCTTGTATGTTAATATTACCTGTATCGCCTAAAATATCTACTAACCCTGCTTTATTCACTTCAACATTAACTCGTTTACTAGCTAGTCCAATATCTCTTAAAAGCCCCGCTAACTCACCTGTAGCTTGAGGAAAATCCCTCATTTGCTGTATAGTGAATTCATCTAAAGTTTGTACTCTTCTATTGATTTGCATAAAACAAGTTTTATTATGTATCTAACAATTAAATTTGTATTTCAAAAGTAACAAAAATAAATAGGAAATGAGCTATACAAAATTGAAGTTGAGCTACATTTTTTGATGTGTTTGCCTAAAATTGGGCAAATTATATAAAGCAAATAAAAATAATCAAAACATATGAACGTTTTTAAATTTGGTGGGGCTAGCATAAATAGTATTGAGCGAATAGAAAATGTAGGAAAAATTATTAAATCCTTTGGTTCTGAAAAAATTTTAATTATCATATCTGCTATGGGCAAAACTACCAACGCTTTAGAAAAAGTTGTAGATGCTTTTTTTGCAGGTAACCAAAAAGAGGCTTTAGACCTTTTTGAAGCTATAAAAAATGAGCATAATTATGTACTACAACAATTAATAAAAAAAGAGAGTACTAGTTTAAAAGATTTTTACACCGAAATTGAATGGCTGTTACATGATAAACCTGTAAGAGCATATGATTATTATTACGACCAAATTGTATGTTGTGGGGAGTTGTTAAGTACTGCATTAGTTAGTGCCTACTTTAATGAAATTGAGATTACTAATAATTGGGTAGATGTAAGAGATATTTTACGGACTGATAATAATTTTAGAGATGCGATTGTGGATTGGGATTTTACTAAAACTAAAATTACTGAAACTATTGTACCACTTTTTGAAAAAACTAATTTGGTACTTACACAAGGCTTTATTGGTGCTACAGATGAAAATGAAAGTACCACATTGGGAAGAGAGGGAAGTGATTATAGTGCTGCTATTTTTGCCAACATGCTAAATGCCAAAAGCTTAACTATTTGGAAAGATGTAGAAGGGGTAATGAATGCAGACCCAAAAGAATTTGCCGATGCCCAAATTATTAATTATTTAAGTTACAATGAGGTAATTGAAATGGCCTATTATGGGGCGCAAGTTATTCATCCAAAAACAATAAAACCTTTACAAAACAAACAAATTCCTTTATATGTAAAATGTTTTTTAAATAAAGATTTGCCTGGTACAACTATCGATAATAAAGTTGCACATAATTTACCGCCCATTATTGTGGTAAAGCAACAACAAGTTTTATTACAGCTAAGTAGTAAAGATTTCAGTTTTGTAGGCGAAGCGTATGTAAGCAAATTATATGAGTTGTTTGCGGCATTAAAAATAAAACCAAACCTTACTCAAAATGGTGCAATAAGTATTTTATGTTGCTTAGATGATAAGCCTGATAAAATTGAAAAATTAGCTTTATCTGCTGCAGAATATTTTGATGTATTAGTAGAAAAAAATTTAACGTTGCTTACTATTCGCTATTATAGCAAAGAAAAATTTGATGAGTTAACAAAAGATAAAAAAATACTATTAACGCAACAAACCACAGAAACAATACAAGCATTGTTGCACTAAAAAGTAAACACAAAAAAATTTTACTTAACTTTTTTTGTATAGCTCAATTAAATAATTCATCAGTTTCATTAATTTATATCCCACGTATTACCCAAAACTACTACTATTGGCCAGTTTAGTAAGCCCTTAGCTGTATCTATAGCCAACACTTTACTGTACACATTTACAATACACAAAATGTTTTGTGCGAAAGATAGTGTAATAAAAAAAATAAAAGTATGGTGCTAAGTAGAAGCTTTTTCATATCTACATAAAATCAATCTATGATAGACTATTATTAGAGACGGATAAGCTTATCAAAAAGTTATATTAGTTAACTAAATATTCTCCTTGCGCTGTTACTAATAAAATGGGTAGATTTTTTTTTGCCTCAAAATAATCAAACACTTGCTTCATACTTGAAAAAAATTTTTCTAGCGAAGGATTATTTTTTATAGCTTCCTGCAAATACTCTTCTGATTTTTTTTGATTAAACTTTACCGGATAAATATGCACAGGAATAAACTCTTGTCCGGCATCTTTAGCATAAGATGTTAGTACATATACTTCCTCAATTGGCTCATCTGCAATAGCCAAACATCCGGTGCTTACGCAATTTCCGTGTATGTATATGGCACTACCAGGTTTTGCAGAATCACTTAAAATTTTATCCGACGCATTTGGGTAATTTATACCCAAGGATAAATGATAATTACTATTTGGATTAAATTCGTTGATATGATAAAAACCTTCAGGTACTTGAAAATCGCCTTCGAAACGTTTAGGTCCAATTGAGCCACTTTGCATACAAACTTTATAGGATTTAAATAATTTGTATTGTTCTTTTTTATCTCCCTTTACCCACACCTCTAATTGCTTGTCATACTTAAAGGAGCGAATGTAAACGTATTGAGGAGGCCAGCTTAATTTTTTAGCCTCAAACTGTTTTTGTAGGGTATCTTCAAATTTATTAAACGCAAGCAACGATTTTGGAGCAGCTTTTTGAGTTTCCACAAAGGAAGCCTGAGCAATAGATACATTGCAATAAAAAGTAACTAGTGTAATTATGAACAAAAGGTTTTTCATGTTCCAAATCTTATTGTAAAAATAATTCTTTTGATTAAAATAATTTGTTAATCTGGACTATTATAAATTTCCTCTAGCATCTTGTTCTCTTTCTAACGCTTCAAACAATGCTTTAAAATTACCTTTACCAAAACTTTTTGCACCCTTGCGTTGTATAATTTCAAAAAATAAAGTAGGTCTATCCTGCAATGGTTTGCTAAAAATTTGTAACAAATAACCTTCCTCATCTCTATCAATTAAAATACCCAGCTTTTGCAATGGGGCTATATCTTCATCAATTTTTCCAACACGCTCTAATACCGTTCCGTAATAACTAGTTGGAATATTTAAAAATTCAATTCCACGTTTTTGTAACTCGGTAACCGTACTAACAATATCCGCAGTAGCAATAGCCACATGTTGCACCCCTTCGCCATTATAAAAATCTAAATACTCTTCTACTTGGCTTTTCTTTTTTCCTTCGGCAGGTTCGTTTATAGGAAATTTTACAAACCCATTTCCATTACTCATCACCTTGCTCATTAAGGCACTATACTCTGTACTAATATCATTATCATCAAAACTTAAAATATTTTTAAACCCCATTACCTCTTCATAAAATTTTACCCACGGGTTCATTTGGTACCACCCAACATTTCCTACGCAATGGTCAACATATAACAGCCCCGTTGATGTTGGGTTGTAGTTACTCTCCCATTTTCTAAACCCAGGCATAAAAAAGCCCTTGTAGTTATTACGTTCAACAAAAACATGGACCGTTTCTCCGTAGGTATGTATACCACTTAACACCACTTCGCCATCTGCATCTTTTAATGTGGTTGGCGCTAGATAAGATTTTGCTCCACGTTTTGTAGTTTCTTGCCAAGCATTTGTAGCATCATCCACTTTTAAGGCTAATACTTTTACTCCATCGCCATGTTTATAAATATGGTCGGCAATTTCGTTATCACCTCTTAAGGGTGTTGTTAATACAAAGGTTAATTTGTTTTGACAAATTACATAACTCACTTTATCTTTTACACCAGTTTCGGGACCTGCATACGCAAGGCTTTGAAACCCAAAAGCCGTTTTATAAAAATGTGCTGCTTGTTTGGCATTGCCTACATAAAACTCAACATAATCTGTTCCTTGTAAGGGTAAAAAATCTTCAGCTATTGTATTTGGTAGTATTGGTTCAATTAAAGTTGACATAACCTAAAATTTAAAATGCACTAAAAAAAGTATGTATAGAGAGAAGATACTAAGAACGAGATGTTGGCAAAGCGTAAACTTTTAATAAGCCACCACACTAGTTTTGGTTGAGGTTTTATCATCCATAGCCAAAACCTCCATTAACAAATTGTACTGGCAGCGTTCGTCGGTAAATAATTTATGTGGATAATCAGGTGTCATTTGTAGAAACAAAGATAACAAAAATTTTATCACTTACTTTGATACATTCTATATTTGCCCAATGAAGAATATAGGTATTTTAGGCGGGGGGCAACTTGGAAGAATGCTATTACAAGCTGCTGCAAATTATCCGGTACAAACTTTTTTAATGGAAAACGATGATCATTGCCCTGCGGCACATCTTTGTCATCACTTTATAAAAGGGGATATTAAAAATTTTGAAGACGTTTATAATTTCGGAAAAAATTTAGATGCTATTACTATAGAAATTGAAAGCGTAAATGTGGATGCCTTAGAAAAATTAGAAAGTGAAGGTGTAAAAATATACCCTAAACCTACTACATTAAAATTAATAAAAAATAAAATTTTACAAAAACAATTTTATAAACTAAACGAAATACCCACAAGCGAATTTATTATTACACAGCATGCGGCAGAACTTAAAGAACATATCAACTTTTTACCAGCAGTACATAAAATTGGCGAAGGAGGTTATGATGGTAAAGGTGTTCAATTACTAAAAACAAAAGAGGATATTACAAAAGCTTTTGACGAACCTGCCATTTTAGAAAAACTGGTTACCATAAAAAAAGAAATTGCTGTAATTATTGGTGTTGCTGATAATGGCGAAAACGCATTGTACCCTAGTATTGATATGGTTTTTGACCAACGTTTAAATTTATTAGACTATCAACTTAGCCCTGCCGATTTATCAGATAAAGTTTTATGGAAAGTTGAAGCCATTGCATTAAAAGTTGTTAAAGATTTAAAAAGCCCGGGCATTTTTGCTGTTGAATTATTTGTAGATATGGATGATAATGTTATAGTAAATGAAACTGCCCCAAGGGTTCACAACAGTGGCCATCATACCATTGAGGCAAACTACTCATCGCAATTTGATATGCTTTGGCGCATAATGTTGGGCTACCCCTTAGGAAATACCCAGCCTATTTTAGGTGCAGCTATTGTAAATTTAATTGGAGAAGAAAATTATACGGGTAATGCCCATTATGAAGGTTTAGAAGAAATTTTAAAAATTGATAATGTATTTGTACATATTTATGGTAAAACTCAAACCAAGCCCGGCCGAAAAATGGGGCATGTAACTATTTTAAGTAACGAAAAGCAAGAGCTTATTCATCAAGCTAATAGAATAAAGCATACTTTGTTTGTAAAGACTGTTTAAACATTAACTATTTGAGGAAATTTTTGCCCATTTAATTTCCTAATAAACTAAAATTATTCCGTTTATACATTTTTTCATTTTTAATAATGTTTTAAACCTAATTTTAAGTTTTAAAACACCTTTTAATATGAGGATGACAGTAATAGTAAAACCAATTTTCTTTTTTTATATTTTTTTAACTATAAGTTGTACTAACAACGACAAAAAAGCACCTCCACAAAAGCCTTCAGCACCAATTTCCAGAGTAGAGGGTTTTGTTGTTACTGCACAACTAGCAAGTCAAAATATTGAAGTCCCTGGTAGCTTAGCTGCTTTTGAAGAGGTAGAATTACATCCAGAGCTTTCGGGCAGAGTTACCAATGTTTATTTTAAAGAAGGAAGCAATGTAGGGCAAGGGAGTGTATTGTTAAAAATATTTGATGGTGATTTACAAGCACAATTAAAAAAATTACAAATACAATTAAGTACTGCTAATAAAACGGTAGAACGATATGGTGCTTTATTAAAAATTGGTGGTGTTAGCCAGCAAGAATATGATTTGAATGTATTGGCTGCAAATACCATTAAAGCTGATATGAATATTGTACGAACCAATATTTCAAGAACAACATTAAGAGCACCTTTTAGTGGCAAAATTGGTATTACAACTATTACCACTGGTGCATATATTTCGCCACAATCTTTAATTGCGACTTTAAGAAAGGTAAGTTCGTTAAAATTAGATTTTACTGTGCCAGAAATGTACTCTACAAAAATGAAAAAAGGAGCATTAGTAAATTTTACTGTTGAAGGAACTGATACAAAGTATGCTGCTTTTATTTCTGCCACAGAAAATATTATTGCAGAAGAAAATCGAAGTTTACGAATTATTGCCAATGTAGTAAAAATAAATAACGAATTAATTGCTGGAGCTTTTGCAAAAGTAACTGTATCGTTAGGAGAAAATAATGTGGCATTAATGATTCCCTCACAAGCCATTATACCAGATGCTAGAAATAAAAAAGTAATTGTGGTAAGAAATGGAATAGCTGCAATGGAAATAATTACACTTGGTATTAGAGACTCTGCTAATGTAGAGGTAACAAGTGGCTTAAAGGTTGGAGATACCATTTTAGTAAGTGGATTACTTACTACAAAAACTGGAAGTAAGGTGCATGTAAATAAAATTACAAATCGTTAAATTATATAAACATTGAATATTTCCGAATTAAGTTTACGCCGTCCAGTTTTAGCCATTGTACTCAACTTGGTTATAGTTCTGTTTGGATTAATCGGATACAAATTTTTAGGTGTAAGAGATTACCCAGCTATTGACCCCCCCAACATTAATGTAAGAGCATCTTACCCTGGTGCAAATGCAGATATTATTGAATCTCAAATTACCGAACCTTTAGAAAAAGCTATTAACGGAATTGCAGGTATTAAAAATATAACAAGCAGCAGTAACCAAGGCAGTAGCAATATAAATGTAGAGTTTGATTTAGGCGTAGATTTAGAGGCTGCCGCTAATGATGTAAGAGACAAAGTATCGCAAGCTAGCCGATCGTTACCTGCTGATTTAGATGCTCCGCCGGTTGTATCAAAAGCAGATGCAAGTAGCGACCCTATTGTTTTTTTAGTAGCACAAAGCACTACAAAGAATCAATTACAATTAACCGAATTTGTACAAAATAATATTGTAGAACGTATACAAACAATACCTGGTGTTAGTGCTGTAAATATTTGGGGAGAAAAAAAATATGCTATGCGAATTTGGCTACAGCCAAATAAATTAATAGCATTTTCTGTTACACCAAGGGATGTTCAGTTAGCATTGGCAAGAGAAAATATTGAATTACCCTCAGGTAAAATTTCGGGTAATACCACAGAGCTTTCTATACGAACATTTGGAAGAATAAATACAGAAGAACAGTTTAATGAACTTATTGTAAAAAATGTAAATAGCACCATTATAAAACTTAAAGATGTTGCTAATGTGGTGCTAGGCCCAGAAAATGAAGAATCTGTTTTAAAAGAAAGTGGTATACCCATGCTAGCCATTGTAGCTATTCCACAGCCAGGTACAAATACTATTGCAATTGCCGATGAATTGTTTAAACGCTTTAATGATATAAAAAAAGATTTACCTGAAGATATTTCGTTAGAAGTAAGCTTTGATCAAACAAAATTTATACGCAAATCAATATCCGAGGTAAAAGAAACTTTACTAATTGCTTTTGTTTTGGTGGTACTTATTATTTATTTGTTTTTTAGAGATTGGATTATTGCCATCCGTCCTTTAATAGATATTCCTGTTTCCTTAATTGGTGCATTTTTTATAATGTATTTATGTGGCTTTACCATAAATCTATTAACCCTACTTGCCATTGTATTAGCCACTGGGCTTGTGGTAGATGATGGTATTGTGGTTACCGAAAACATTTTTAAAAAAATGGAAAAAGGGATGAGCAAATGGCAAGCGGCAAAAGAAGGTTCTAAAGAAATTTACTTTGCAGTAATTGCTACCTCAATAACACTAGCAGTTGTTTTTTTACCTATTATTTTTTTAGAAGGATTTGTAGGTAGGCTTTTTAGAGAATTTGGAATTGTGGTTGCTGGTGCAGTATTAATTTCAGCATTTGTGTCTCTTACGCTTACCCCTGTACTAAATGTTTTTTTAGCTAAAAAAGATGTACATAAACATACTTGGTTTTATACTAAAACAGAGCCTTTTTTCCGTTGGATGGAAAATGGGTATCAAAATTCATTAACAAAGTTTGTTAAAATAAAATGGGTAGCTATTCCAATTATTGCTGTTTGCTTTTTTCTTATTTGGTTTATTGGTAGTAAACTACAATCGGAGCTTGCGCCAATGGAAGATAGAAGTGGTTTTAGATTACAGGTAACTGCACCAGAAGGCACATCATATGATGCAATGGATGCTTATATGGACAAGTTAGTTAATTTAGTAATTGATTCTATTCCTGAAAAAAAATATGCTGTAAGCATGACTGCACCAGGTTTTACAGGAAGTGGCTCGGCAAATAGTGGTTTTGTAAGAGTTGTTTTAGATGAGCCAAACGAACGCAATAGAAGCCAGCAAGATATTGTAAATATGATAAACAAAAGTTTATCTAAATACAATCAAGGTAAAGCATTTACGATACAAGAACAAACCATTTCTGTTAATCGTCGTGGCGGACAACCCGTACAATTTGTTATTCAAAATAATAATTTTGAAAAATTATCTAACGTATTACCAACCTTTCTAGAAGAAGCATCTAAAAGTCAAATACTACAAGGAATTGATGCTGATTTAAAATTTAATAAACCTGAACTTCGATTAAATATTGATAGATTAAAAGCTAGTGAATTAGGCGTAAGTGTGCAAGATATTTCCGAAACAATGCAACTAGCTTTTAGTAACAGAAGGCTAGGGTATTTTATAAAAGATGGCAAACAATATCAAGTAATGGGGCAAGTAGATAGATTAAATAGAGACGACCCTACCGATTTAAAAAAATTGTATGTACGTACAACTAAAGGAAATTTAATTGGATTAGGTAATGTAGTTACAATTACAGAAGATGCAACACCACCAACTATTTATCATTTTAATAGATATAAATCAGCTACAATATCCGCAGGCTTGGCCCCTGGCAAAACTGTTGGCGATGGTATAAAAGAAATGGAACGTATTAAAGCAAAAGTATTAAATGAAAGCTTTAGTACTGCACTTACAGGCTCATCAAGAGATTTTGCTGAAAGTAACAGCAATACAAGTTTTGCATTTATATTAGCTTTGGTACTTATCTTTTTAATTTTAGCTGCACAGTTTGAAAGTTTTATAGATCCATTTATTATTATGTTTACCGTTCCACTTGCAATTGCAGGTGCATTATTATCGCTTTGGATATTTGACCAAACGATAAATATTTTTTCGCAAATTGGTATGATAATGTTGATTGGCTTGGTAACCAAAAATGGAATTTTAATTGTAGAATTTGCGAATCAAAACAGATTGCAAGGAATGAAAAAAATAGAGGCAGTAATTTTTGCAGCATCGCAGCGATTACGGCCAATTTTAATGACAAGTCTTGCTATGAGCTTAGGTGCATTACCACTAGCCTTATCACTTGGAGATGCTGCTACAAGCCGAATTCCATTGGGCATTGTAATTGTTGGTGGTATTCTATTTTCGTTAGTTCTTACATTTTTTGTAATACCTGCTATGTACATTTTTCTTTCTTCTAAAAAGAAAAAAAGTGAACTAGATAATTTAGAACAAAAAATACAAACTATTTAAACACTGGTAATGAAAAAAGGATTTATATTTTTTTTAATAACTAGCGTTGCATTTATTCCTTTATTTAGCAATGCACAAAAACTTCTTAGTGTTGAAGAAGCTATTGCAGCTGCTTTACAAAATAATTATGATATCCAATTATTAAAAAATGATTCTGCAGCTTTTGCCTTAGATAATTCATATGCAAAATTTGCTTTTTATCCTAGAGTAAATGGAAGTACAGGATTACTCCTGAATAATGTAAATCAAAAACAAAAATTAGCCGATGCTAGTTTGAGAAAAGGTACAATAAGCTCGGATAATATTACAGCATCTGTAGGTCTAAACTGGACCATTTTTGATGGATTTAAAATGTTTGCTACAAGAGATAAACAAAAAGAATTTATAAAGCTAGGAGAACTAAATATAAAAAATCAAATTATAAATACTGTAGCTGCTGTGGTTACTAATTACTATAATATTGTAAGACAAAAACAACAACAAAAGGCCATACAAGAACAGATGGGGCTTAATGAGGAAAGATTAAAACAAGCAGAGAAAAGATTTAGTGTAGGCCTAGGTGCTAAGCCAGATATTTTACAAGCTAAAACAGATTTGAATGCTCAAAAAGCATCGCTATTACAACAGCAAACTTTTATTGAACAATTAAAAGAGCAATTAAATTTATTAACGGCAGCCCCCATTAATACTACCTATAATGTAGCAGATTCCATACCTATAAATAATAATTTAGTAGTCGCCGAAATATTAAATGTAGCAGCAATAAATAATCCGGCATTGCAAGTAGCTAAGCAAAATATTACCATTGCTACTTTTACATTAAAAGAAAGAAAGGCTGACCGCTATCCTATTATAAATTTAAACTCTGCATATAATTTTGGCAGGCTACATAATCAAAGAGTATTAAACAACTTTACGCCCATTACAAATAGAAACATAGGTTTTAATTATGGCTTATCTGCTACCATACCTATTTTTAATGGCTACAATAAAAAAA
>Ga0114969_10000415_pt1 | contig 36332 bp, 31 predicted proteins | sample M_130807_MF_Meta_FD_87316 | JGI IMG/M metagenome (GOLD analysis project Ga0114969, IMG submission 87316) | Freshwater microbial communities from Lake Montjoie, Canada to study carbon cycling - M_130807_MF_MetaG | ecosystem: Environmental > Aquatic > Freshwater > Lake | place: Lake Montjoie...
CTATTTTTTTTGGGCAAAATAATAGTCAACTCATTACTAGTAAATGCACCATCTAAATTAATACCAGCAGCATCTTCAATACCACTACCCACAATAAGTGTAGGGTATTCGGCTGTGCCTATTTCGTATTTTCCTTTTTTAGTTTTTTGTGCTACGCCGCTTACATTAATATACTGTTCATCTACCCCTTTTAAGTAGACTACGGTTTGTGCATCACCATTTTGTAGTAATGCTTTTTCTTCGGCAATAGTACTTATATTTTGTACAAAAGTTTGTTTGCTTAGGATAGATAATTTATCTGCCGACAGTAAAAATGTTTTTCCTTTGGTTGGTATAATTTTTATATCGCTGTAAAAAGTGGAGTAACTATCTTTTACCAATGCTTCAAATCCATTAAATACACTTAACACCAATAACTGACAGCAGGTAGCAAAAGCAATTACGCCAACAGTAACCCATGCAATTATATTTATTGCATTAGCACTTTTTTTTGCTTTAAAATACCGCCAGGCAAAGGTTAGATACATTGTTAATGGTTAATAGTTGATAGTTGATAGTAAGGAGAAATAACTATGAACAATGAACTATATGTTATGAACTTTTGTCTTTTTTTATTTCCTTAAACAACTCTTCAATTTTATCTACATAATCCAACGTATCATCAATATAAAAAGTAAGTTTAGGCATACTACGCAATTGATGCCGTACCCTTGTAGTTAATTCTCGTTTTATTTCGTGACTTAAGTCGGTAATTTTTTTTAGTGTTTCAGCAGCATCTTTTACCTTAAATAAACTTAAATAAACTCTAGCATCAAATAAATCGGGTGTAATTTTTACTCCAGATATTGATACCATGCCCCCATCTAGCATACTTAAGCCCATTCGTTGAAAAATATCGCTTAACTCTTTATTTAGCAAACCTGCTACTTGTTTTTGTCGTTTTCCTTCTAACATAAATTATATGTATTGATTAATACCTTTAGGCACAAAGGTAATTTTATTAGCTAATGTTTGTTTATATAATAAATCATTTACTTCAAGTTGCTTAACATCAGCCCCTTTGTGATGTATATGATACAAATTTGCCCCAAATTTTATTACTCTAATTTTTATCCCATGCATAAAAAGCCGTACAGCAATGTCATTATCCTCTTTGCCCCAGCCTGTAAACCCTTCGTTATAACCATTTACAGCCAATAAATCTTCTTTATAAAAAGCCATATTTACGCCCAACACATATTTTGTTTGTGCTATACCTTGTTGCAAATAATAATTAGCGTAAGATAAAATTGGTATGCGTAAGCCATTATACTTTTTAGTACAATGTTGTAGCATTTGTTGTACTGTGGGATTGGTATGTTGGGTTAAAATATTTTCTGAAAACTCTTTATTCAACATACATCTTGCCCCAGAAACAAAGGTATTTTTTTTAGCAAAACGTAAATGGTCTTGTATAAAATTAGGATGTAAAATAACATCCGCATCCGATTGAATAATATATTCGCCAGTGGCTTTAGCACAACTTTTATTGCGAATTGCCGCCAATTTAAACCCCTCATCTTTTTGCCACACATGAATAATAGGTATTGGAAAAGTTTTACGTATTTCGTCAATTATCAAAGCTGTTTCATTGGTTGAGCCATCATCTGCAATAATTACTTCCTTGGGCAAAAGTGTTTGATTTTTAACACTCAATAAACAATGATATAATGCCGCAGGCCAATTATAAGTTGAAATACAAAGACTACATTTGCTATTAAGTTGCTTCATTGTAATTTTACACTGTTTTTAATTAAACAAAGTAACCAATTAATTTAGCTACTACAACTATTTTTAGGCAATACATAACAAATGAAAATACTTAAACGCTTAATACCTTTTGCTAGACCACTAAAGCATTTTTTTCCTGAATATACTATTTATACCTTTTTTTCCATACTTTTTGGATTAGTAAATTTTGCCTTGCTTATACCAGTATTAGGTTTGCTATTTAATAAAGATGCGGTAGCCGTTATTGCAAAACCAACCTTTAGTTTTACATTGAATTTTGCAAAAGATTTTTTTAATTATCATTTTACAAGCATTGCCAATGAGCATGGAAAATTTTGGGCTTTAGCTTTTGTTTGTGCAATAATTGGGGTAAGTATACTACTCACAAATTTTTTTAGATATATGAGTGTACGGGTAATGCTACGCTTACGTTTAAAAATTCTAGGCAATTTAAGAAGTGCGCTGTACAAAAAATATATACACCAATCTTTACCTTACCATCATAACAAAAAAAAATCGGATTTATTGGTGGTCATGATAAATGAAGTGCAAGAAATTGAAAGCTCTGTTTTAAACTCCTTACAAGTAATTTTAAGAGATCCTTTTATTGTACTATCGTACTTTGCTGTCCTTTTTTATTGGAGCCCTAAGCTAACATTATTTACCTTATTATTTTTGCCCATAACAGGTTTTGCCATTTCGATACTAACAAAAAAATTAAAGAAGCTAAGTTATTTTAGTAGCGAAATGATGAACAAACTATTAGGCATTAGTGAAGAAAGTATTAGTGGAATAAAACCCATACAAAGCTTTACTGCCGAAAATGATATGGGCGAAAAATTCAATCAAATTAATAACGATTTTACAAAACATAGCAAACGCCTTTTTGGCCGTAAAGAATTAGCAAGCCCAATATCTGAAACCATTGGTGTGCTTGCGGCATTGTGTTTAGTATTGTTTGGTGGCTATTTAATTTTAATTGATGGCACTACAAGCCTAAGTGGTGAAGCGTTTATTGGTTATTTAGCCTTATACACCCAGCTCATTCAACCACTAAAAAATATATCAAGCACATCAAGCAATTTGCAAAGAGGCATTGTAGCCAGCGAAAAAATATTTGATGTGCTAGACAGCGAAGTGGTCATAAAAGATTTACCAAATGCTACTGAAAAAACTAGTTTTGAACATAAAATAGATATTAAAGCTATTAATTTTGCTTATGGAGAAAAAAGTGTGTTAAACAACATAAACTTAACCATAGCAAAAGGAAAAACGATTGCATTAGTTGGACAAAGTGGTAGTGGAAAAAGTACGTTGATAGATTTAATTTGTAGATTTTATGATGTACAAAATGGCGAAATTAATATTGATGATGTACCTATTAAAAACATTAAAATAAGCAATTTACGTAGTTTAATAAGTGTAGTATCTCAAGATAATTTTTTGTTTAACGATACCATAGCAATTAATATTAGTTTAGGCAACCCAACAGCCACCATGAATGATATTATAGCTGCTGCAAAAATTGCTAATGCACATGATTTTATTTCGGCTATGTCCGATGGTTATTTAACAAGCACCGGCGAAAGGGGTGTAAAATTAAGTGGCGGCCAACGTCAACGCATAACTATTGCAAGAGCTGTTTTAAAAAACAGTCCTATAATAATTTTAGATGAAGCTACTAGTGCTTTAGATACCGAAAGTGAACGATTAGTACAAGATGCTATTAATAATTTAATGAATAACCGAACCAGTATTGTAATTGCACACCGCCTTAGTACGGTACGCCATGCCAACGAAATTATTGTACTACACCAAGGCACTATTGTAGAACGTGGTACACATGACGGCTTAATTGCAGAAGAAGGGTATTATAAAAAATTGGTAGAGATGCAGGAGGTGAGGTAAGAAAGGTGTTACAATAATTATTGTAACACCTTTCTTATTTAGACTTATTTTTTAAATACTTTTAGAACGTATAACGTACACCCAAACCAACCCATCATTATTAAAAAAACCAATAAACTCTAGTGCGGCTTTATCCGCAATAAATATTTTTAAGGTTAAACTAGCACCATCGCACACTTTAACACCAGCGGCTATTTGATAGGTTAAACTTTCGGCTGTTTTGGTTTATGCAAAATTTATTTTACTATAAACAAAATTGTAATTAATACGATTACTTTTTTCATTTTTTCGTTACTTATTTTAGGGGTTATTAAAATATTTGCTATATCGTGGTAAAAACCGTGCAAATTATGCATTCCAAACTCATTAGTTTTTATTTAGCCACAAGAGTATAGGAATCATCTATCATTTGCAAAATTATTTTACTTGATAATTGCCCATTTAGTACAATAGTATTCCAATGTTTTTTACTCATATGGTAGCCAGGCAAAACAGTCTGAGGATATTGTTCTCGTAACTCAATAGCCTTGTCTGGTTGAAATTTTACATTAAAGCGTAATGGAGTTTCATCTAGTGATAAAAGTAAAAACATTTTATTTTTTACTTTTATCACTAAGGTTTCTTCATCAAAGGGAAACCCTTCGGTTACATTTTCTTTTTGCAATACATATTCTCGTATTGTTTATACATTCATTGTTTTAGTTTTTCACTAACTCAATATTGTGTATACCATTTAACTTATATAATACCTCTTGCAATCTGTTTTTGGGCAAGCCAAATTTTATGCTACAAAATAGTTGTAACTCTTGCTTAATAATAGTACAATTATACTGTTTTAACACTTGTATAATTTCATTTAGTTGTGTGTAATCAAACTGTATGGTATACTTAATTTCTATTTGCTTTTGTACAATAGGTGTTACTTGCAAAGCTAAGGATGCTGTAGTTTTGTAGGCATTTATTAAACCTGGCGCACCTAATAAAGTACCTCCCCAATAACGTACTACTACAATTAGCGTGTTGGTAATTTCTTTGCTATCAATTTGCCCTAAAATTGGTTTGCCTGCGGTGCCGCTTGGCTCACCATCATCGCTACTTCTAAATACATTTCCATCGGTACCTAATCTGTATGCAAAGCAATGATGCACCGCTTTTAGATGTTCTTTTTTTAAAATTTTCAATTGCTTTTTAAACTCCTCTATCGTTTCAATTGGAAAAGCGTAGCCAATAAATTTACTACCTCTGTCTTTAAATTCGGCTGTAGAGGGTTGGATAATTGTATTGTAATATTCTTGTTCGTTCATATTGATTTATCCAAAAGCAATTAATGCAATAGCTACAATTGATAAAACTATGCCTACCCAGTTTATTATCGATAATTTTTCTTTAAATAACAGCCAAGCTGCAACTGCACTAAACAATACAATACCCATATTATTTACTGGAATGCTTTGATTACTTTGCCATGGACTTTGTTTTAAAAATTTTACTAAGCACCAAATAGAAAAATAATTAGGAATACCAACTAAAATACCAGCGACTAAATTTTTAAGTGCAAAAGTTTGTTTGCCCCTAATAAATTGAATACCCAAAAGCATTAAGCCAATTGTTGCAGCCGATAAAAAACCTGTAATTAAATACGCATTACTGTTTTGGGTTGTCACATAATTTTTTTGTACATGGTTTATTATAGCATCTAACAAACCACTGCCAATAAATAAAATAAAAGGCAATAAATAAATAGACCATTTATTTGTTGGAGTAGTTACCGAAGATTTTACGGGTTGGTAACACGTAAAAAAAACAGCAACTAAAGCAATACCTACAGCAATTATTTTTAATATACTCAATTGCTCGTTATATAAATACACACTAAGTACAACTGGAATTATTAAGGATAGTTTATTAGCAACTGATGCTACAGCTACTCCATTTTTTTGTGCGGTAATACCAATAATATTAAACAAACAAATAAACAACACACCCATACCGCAAGCCCAATAAAACCAAATATTATTTACCGATGCTGCCGAAATAGGAAAGGATCCGTTTACAAAAGAACCTGTAACTACACAGGTAATATAATTAAATACAATTGCCTGAAAAACATTAATACCATAACGCTTAGATGCTTTAAAAGCAAGGGTTAAATAACTACTAAATAAAATACTGCCTAGTAAATAAATCATCTTTAAAATTAAACAGGGTGGTAATAATAAATGCTATCAGTTAAATAATTTTCTTTTTTTGCAAGATGGGCGTTTTTTAAAATCGGGGCTTGTAATCCATCATCCATAATTAGCTTTTTGTTTTCAATAATACGTATTTCATCCCACAAATTATCATCAATAAAAGATTGCAAAAGCTTTGATCCACCCTCTACCAATATACTTTGCACTTGCAAGATATGCAAAGCATTTAGAGCAGTCCGTAAATTAAAATCAGTTAATCGATAATATTTAATATTATTTTCTTCTCCGTTTCTTATGGTATTGAATACAATAGTTATAGCATCAGTATTAAATAAATGATGCTTTAATGGAACGTTCAACTCTTTATCTAACAAAATTCGTATTGGATTTTTACCCTGCCATAATCTAGCTGTTAGTAACGGATTATCGTTTAAAGCTGTGTTAGTACCAACCATTATAGCAGCCTCCTGTGCACGCCATTTATGTACAAGCCTATTTGTTATATCGTTGCTAATAAAAATTCGTTCATTACTTTTACCAGCTATTTTGCCATTTTTACTTTGTGCCCATTTTAAGGTTATGTATGGCCTTTTTTTGTTGTTAAATGTAAAAAATTGTTTGTTCAACGCTTTACAATCATTTTCTAACACTCCATAAACTACTTGTACCCTATTATCTTTTAATTGCTGAATACCTCTGCCATTTACTTTTGCAAAACTGTCGGCACAACCAATAACTACTTTTGGTATTTTATGTTGCAAAATTAAATTTGTACAAGGTGGTGTTTTACCAAAATGTACACAAGGCTCCAACGAAACATAGAGTGTGCTTTTTTCAATTAGTACTTTATCAATTTCTGCAACACTATTTATGCAATTTACTTCGGCGTGGGCTTTACCACATTGTGCATGGTAACCTTCTCCAATTATTCTATTGTTAAACACCAATACTGCACCAACCATTGGATTAGGCGCCACATGGCCACAACCTAATTGTGCCAATTGCAAACAGCGGTACATATATTTTTCATCCTTAATCAAGTTGCAAAAATACGCATCATAAATTTAACCTGTTTAACGTGTGTTTAAAAAATTTACTACCCTAGAATAAGCTTGTTCTTTTTAATAAAAAACATGGAAAATAATAGGCCTTAAAGGAGGCTTCCTCAAAAGGAGAAGCGTACAAAGTCACTAAAAACAGAAAGAATTTTTCTACATTAGTAATTACTGCATTGTGACCTTCTTGACTTTGTGGGAAATATAAAAATATCTTAAGAGCCAGCCTCTTAGGAATGAGGCCAAATAGATACACAATTTTAAATGAACACTCAATGCTAGCATCAAAAAAATTAACCTAAGTTTGTTGTAATGTTGATAAAAGAAATGTATAGAAATTTTTTAGTGCAGCTACAAGCCATTTACTCGTTAAGTGAAGCTACAGTTATTGCTAATTGGGCTTTTGAACAAACCGCACACATAAAAAAAATAGATATTTTAAAAAACCCAACTCAAAAAATTGAAGGCGATTTAGAACAAAAACTAACAAACCAACTTACCCAATTAATAAACCATGAGCCTATACAATATGTGCTTGGGCAAGCTTGGTTTTATAATTTACTTTTTACAGTAAATGAATATACGTTAATACCTAGGCCCGAAACGGAAGAATTAGTAGAACTAATTTTAAACGAATTGAAAACAACAAAATTTGATAGCAATAATAAAATTAGTTTCAACCAAAATACAAAAGCTAATCTAACCATTTTAGATATTGGCACAGGTAGTGGTTGTATACCCATTGTATTAAAAAAAAACTTGCCTTTAAGTAGTATTACTGCAATTGATATAAGTAATGAAGCTTTAAAAATAGCTCAACTAAATGCACAAAAACATAACACCTCTATTTCGTTTATACAAAATGATTTTTTGGATGAAACTACCTGGGGTACTTTACCGAAAGTTGATATTATTGTAAGTAACCCACCTTACATACCTATAAACGAAAAAGAAAAATTAGATGCAACTGTAACCCAATTTGAACCACACACAGCTTTATTTGTACCCAGCAAACAACCTTTACTCTTTTACGAAAAAATTGCTGTCTTTGCAAAAAAACATTTAAACTATAATGGAAAGGTTTATGTAGAAACACATAAAGACTATACAAACCAAGTAGCTGCTGTATTTCAACAACATTGCAGCCACACACATATTGTAAAAGATATTAGTGGAAACGAAAGAATGGTGATTGCGTTTTATTAACCCCCATCTACACTAAGCGATGCTGATGATGCACCAGCTTTTTTTGCATCTCTCATTATTATAACCAATTTATTAATAGATACCGAGCTATCAGCATTTATTACAACAGCTTGTTTGTTACTACTATCCGATTTATCAATCATTTTACTAAGTTCCGATGAAAGAGAATCAAAGTTTACTTGTTGCTGCCCAATATACGTTCGTCCATCTTTACGAATACTTACTACAATACTTTGTTTAGATTTTGTATCACTTTTAGATTTTGGATTCGTCAATTTTATTACATTAGGATTAGCTAATGTAGATATAATTAAAAAGAAAAACATTAATATAAATAGAATATCATTTAGTGGGCCAGTATCTACTTCGCTATGCTCTTCATTAAATTTTTTGCGTAAACTCATGGTATATAATTAACGAGTTGGTTCTTGTAAAATGTCAATAAATTCAGCACTAGCAGCCTCCATTTTATTTTCTATTTTTTTAATTTTTGTTTGTAAAATACTATACCCTAAGTAGGTTACAATACCAATAATTAAACCTGCTGCCGATGTTATCATTTTTACATAAATACCGCTTGCCATTGCATTAATACCAAAACCTTCTGGACTTTGGCTAATACCATTAAACAAACTAAGCATACCTATTATGGTACCTAAAAACCCAAATAGTGGGGCAATACGTACGATGATATTTAAAATGTTTAAGTTTTTTTCCATTTTATACATTTCTAAAACACCCACATTTTCCATACTTTTTTCAATAGCCTCTATAGGTTTACCAATACGCTGTAGTCCTTTATCAATCATTCTTGCAACAGGGTTAGGCGTATTTTTTGCCAAACTTCTGGCAGCTGTTATGTTACCGCTAACTACATTATCTCTAATAATATTCATAAAATTTTCTTCAATTTTTCCAAATTTTTGAAGCAAAATAAAACGTTCAAAAAAGAAGAAAAGCGCTACCACAAAAAGTAAGGCTAAGGGTAACATTAGCCACCCGCCCTGCATAATAGTGTTACCCATTGATTTAAAGCCTTCAACTTTTTGTAACACTTTTGTAGTATCCATTTGTAAAAAAAATAGGTGAAACATATATAACTGATTTAGGTTTTAGTTGTATAAACGATAATTAGGCCAAAAATAAAAGTATTTTGCTTTCAAACGAAACAAATATACCTAAGCGTTACAAAAAAATGTTAATGTTTTCTTTTGCAAATAAAAAGACCTCAATAAATGAAGCCTTCTTTTTTTATTTTTATTTTTTGTCTTTTTACTTTTTACTTTCCAATTGCTGCATAGCCATTATTTGTTTCATTGTTTTTTCCATACCATCGCTACCGCCATCTAAAAATATTACATTTCCTTTTCCGTACTCCGCAAAGTTTTTAATAGCCTCTACCCACATACTAAATAAAATTACATTGGTATCTAAATTAGCTTGTTTCATTTCCGATGCAGCTTGGCTCATACCCTTGGCCACTTCTTCTCTAAATAAGGCAACACCTTGCCCTCTTAATTGAGCAGCCATTCTCTCGGCCTCTGCAGCAATTTTTATAGCATTACCCTCTGCTTCGGCAGCTTTTGTTTTTGTAATTAACAAGGCTTGTCCTTCATTTTCGGCAGCGGCTTTTAAGTTATTACTTGCTACTACTTTACTCATACTAGCTATAATAGCCTCATCAAAAGTAATATCGTTAATTTGCAAATCTTGTAAATGATAACCCCAACTTTCTAAAGCAACATCTACTTGTTCTTTTACATTTTCAACAATATCTCTACGCACATTTAAAACCTCTGCTTGCTTTTTGGTAGATACAAAGGCCCGTATACTTCCTTCTACAGTGCGAATTAAAGCCTGCATTAAATCTTTATCGCTAATAAATTTAAAGGCAACTTTTTGTATCGTTTCCTCCTGCTCATTTTGAACAGAGTATAATAACATCGATTTAAAATAAACATTTGCCTGATCTACTGTTACGGCTTGAAACTCTAATTCTACCGAACGGTTTTGAACACTTACTCTTTTAAAAATTTGATCTATAAAAGGTATTTTCCAATTTAAACCGGCTCGTTTTATGCCTGCATATTTACCTAGCCTTGTAATAACCCCAATGGTACCTTGGTTAATGGTAAACAAGCCACTGGATAGAATGGCTAAAATGGGAATTGCCCACCAATATTCTTTTAATAATTCCATAGTTGTAATTTTTATTGAAGGTAGTTTTTTTTGGTGTAAAAAGTATAAAATATTTACGCCTAGTTGTTTTAAAAACAACTAGTTTACACCTGCTTTAACCAACCTGTAATACTCATTCTGCTTTGGTTAGCTATAAGTACTTCATGCTCAGTTTCATCGCTTTTAAATAAAACGGTAGTTTGAGCATGGGGTTGTATTTGTTGTATATTCCTATTTCCATACACTTGTAATTGCCCGCCATCTGCTTCAACCCAGTTATCATTTAAATAAGTAACTAATGAATATTTACGGTTATTGTTACTTTTAAATTGATCTTTATGGCGTTTATAAAAACTTCCTTTTTCATAAACTGCATAATGAAATTCGCAAGCGTTAATACCAGCATAACAAGTTTCATTTAAGTAAGCAATAAAATCTTCTACTCGTTGTAAAAACTCATTTTCAAAAGGGTTGTTATGCTTTTTATCTAACCAATAAATTTTATCACTACGCATTTTTTGATTAGGGTCTTTTATATCATCATTGCCAATGCTGGCATTGGCCATTAAATTATCTTTTTGTAATTGATGAATATTTTGTTGCAAACCCTGTGATAGAGCCTTTGTTAAAAACCGAGGAGCAACGCCTACTTTACTATCCAAATAAGTATTAATAAGTAAATCGAATTGTTGAGGAATACGTTAGTTTATTGGCGTAAGTTAGCCTTTTAAAATCCGCTACAACAATAGCTTTTATTGAGGAAGATTTATTTATCTTTAAACCTTAACTAATAAAATGGATAATACTACAAGTGCATTACAAGATTTATACAACCGAACACCTCGGCGACACAATGATGAAAACATAAAAGAAATTAACAACATAGTTACTGAATACGAAGATATTTTGATGAGTATAGAAGCCATAAACCCCTATTACGAAAAACAACTACCTGCTTTTTTTGATGTGGTTGAAGAGGTAAAACTGACCATTAAAAAATCGAATGATAAAAAGATTTCTAAAAAAAGTAAAGACGAATATTTTGATACTGCCGCATGCACATTAAAAGATAGTATCGAAGAATTAATAAGCCTATATGGTGATGGAAAAAAAGTATAAGTTATTTTATAAAATTTAGCCTTAAAATTATTACCACTTTACTTTTAGTATCCTATTTTGGTCCTCTATTTGTACACTTTGATATAATTATGTAATTTTTAGGTACTTCACTCTTGTTTTTACCTTGCCCCTTTGTTTATTTTTATACTGTTTATTAATTATCTTGCGTAGAGATAAAAATAAAAACTTACGATAGCTATTACACTCAACACTTTTTTCAATTAACTATTTTATGAAATACGCATTTTTACTTTTATCCTTTTTTTTACTAAGTTTTTCGGCAACAGCTCAAGAGTCTGTTTACGAAATAATGGAAAGAACAGACCTCTCCTTAAAACAGGCTGAGCAAAAAGCTAATGCCATTTTTGATAGAGTGGGCAAAGAACGTGGTAGTGGCTACAAACAATTTCAACGTTGGTTGTACGAACGTAAATTTCATATGGATGAAAACGGTACTTACTTAACTCCAAAGGAAGAGTGGAATAGATATGAAGCAACTAAACAAAATAATTTTGTAACAGCTGGTAATTGGACGGAGCTTGGCCCACTTACATGGAACAGAACAAGCAGCTGGAACCCCGGCACAGGACGTATTTCGGCAGTAGCTATACACCCTAGCAATGAAAATACTATTTATGTTGGCTCCCCTGGCGGTGGTATATGGAAAACGACTAATGGTGGTGGCACTTGGGCTCCTTTACAAGATTATGTAAACAGTAATTGGATGAGTTATTTTGCCATTACAATCGACCCCAATAATCAAGATATTGTGTACGCAGGTATGAGTGGTAGTGCAGGTATAATAAAATCTACTAATGGTGGAGTAACTTGGACATCGATAGGAACCATGTTTGGTGGTACTGTCCGTAAAATAGTTATTCATCCTTCCAACTCTAATATTATTTTTGTAGCCTCATCAAATGGAATTTGGCGTAGCATAAATGGAGGTACTAGTTTTGTACAAGTACATACTATTATTAAAGAAGATATTGAATTTAAGGCTGATGATGTAAATGTAATGTTTGCTACAGGTAACGATGTGTGGCGTAGTACTAACAATGGTATTACATGGACAAATGTTGGTGCGGCTCAAGGTATTACTAATACAGGTAGAACTTTAGTGGGTGTAACTGCAGCTAACCCAAACTATGTATATGTATGTCAAGCAAGTGGAAGTAGTTTTGGTAGAATGTATAAAAGTACCGATGCTGGTTTAACTTTTACCACTACAGTTGTAGGCGACCCTGCAAGTGGCACAAATTATTTTGGTTACGAAACTACAGGCGCTGGTACAGGCGGACAAGCTACGTATGATATGGCTTTAGATGTATCGCCTTCAAATGCAAGTGAAGTATATATTGCTGGTATTATTTGTTGGAAATCTATTAATGAAGCCGTTTCATTTTTTCCACAAACAGCATGGAGTTTACCAAATGGACTAGGTTATAATCATGCAGATGTACATGGGTTGATGTGGGTTAATAGCACCCTTTATTCCAATAGCGATGGAGGTATTTTTAAGAGTGTTAATGCTGGAGATGATTGGACAGATATTTCTGCAGGATTAGGTATTAGGCAATTTTATAGAATAGCAAATTCACAAACAAACGCCAATGTAATTACTGGCGGTGCACAAGATAATGGTAGTGCTACTAGGCAAGCTACCGGCAATTGGGTAGATTGGTTGGGTGCAGATGGTATGGAAGGTTTAGTAAGCCCTACTAATCATCTAAACCTATGGGGTACCAGTCAAAACGGTTCAATTTATCGTTCAATAAATGGGGGCAATAGTTATAACGGTTTACCAAAGCCATCTAATGGGCAATGGGTTACACCACTTTGGATACACCCAACAAACGAAACCATTTTATATGGCGGATGGACAGGTGTTTATAAATCAACAACAAGTGGCACAAGTTGGACAAATATTAGTGGTGCAACCATTACCACTACGTTAACAGATTTAGCCGTATCAACCTCTAACCCAAATTATATTTATGCAAGTAATGGTAGCACATTATATATAACTACAGATGATGGAGCTACATGGGCTATCCGAAGTGCTCCAGCAACTATTAACGATATTTGTATAGACCCCACAGACCCAACTAAAATTTGGGTAGCACTAAATAGTACTACCAACAGAGTAATGGTAAGTACCGATGCTGGAGCTACGTTTACAAATGTTTCCGCTGGGCTTCCTACTTTTTCTGCTAGAACAATTGTAGTAGATGATAATACCCCAAGAGGTATGTATGTAGGTATGAATATTGGTGTTTATTATAAAACAGAACCAGATATTAACTGGACCAACTTTTCGGATAACTTGCCTCTTGTAGCTATTAACGAATTAGAAATACAAAAAGCTGCTGGTAAATTACGTGTAGCCACCTACGGTAGAGGTGTTTGGGAAAGCCCAGTAGCTAATATTCCACCACCATCTGGCTTTACATTTAACACCCCAGCCCCATCTGTTTCTAGTTGCCCTACACCTATTACTATGAGTTTAACGTTAGGTACAAACGTAGTTGGCACATTTACTAACCCAATTACTTTATCGGCAACAGCAGGTGTGCCTGTTGGTACAACCATTACATTTGGCACTAACCCTGTAACACCAGGGAATAGCAGTGTTATAAATTTAAATAATGCTAATTCATTAGCAGCAGGTTCGTATACTATAACCATAACGGGTACGGCTAGTGGTGCACCTACACAAACAAGAAATATTACGTACACCATAAACGCAGGTACTGGACCTACTATTTCAGCACAACCTACAAATCAAACTGTTTGTTCAGCAACATCAACTTCTTTTTCAGTAAACTCTAGTGCTACATCTTTTCAATGGCAAGTAAGTATAGATGGTGGTGTTAACTTTAATAATGTTACTAATGGTGGTGTTTACGGAGGAGTAACTACTGCTACTTTATCTATTTTAGCTGGTAATATAACAGTAGGTTTTAACAACTATCAATATCGTTGCATTGCAACAAATGTTTGTGGTAATACAACTTCTAATGCTGGTATATTAGTTGTTACACCAGCTACACTTATTAATTCCAACCCTACAGATGTTACCATTTGCTCTGGTAATAATGCTTCATTTTGTGTAACAGCAGTTAGTACAAATTTAAGTTACCAGTGGGAGGTTGCCTCTAGCTGTAACGGACCATTTACAGATGTTGCAGGAGCTACCAATGCTTGCTTATTTATTACAAACGCATTAACTTCTGCAGTATATCGTTGTAAAGTAATAGGTACTTGCGGTAGTGCAATTACATCAACATGTGCACAACTTACGGTTGGTAGTCTTGCTACAGTAACAACACAACCAAGCACTAAAGAAATATGTAACGGAAGTACTACAAGTTTTAATGTAGATGGTGTAAGTGCTTTTGCTATTTCGTATCAATGGCAAGTAAGTAGAGATGGTGGTGTTAGTTACACAAACATAAGTAATGCTACTGGTAAAATATTAACCTTATTAACAACAACGATTGCTGAAAATAATAATCGCTATCGTTGTCAGTTATTTACCCCTGCTTGCCCTACACCAGCTAATTCAGATGCTGCACTACTTGTAGTACGTTCCTTACCTACTATTGGTTTAAGTGCAACTCCATTAACTAGTTTATTGCCCGGGCAAACCACTGTTTTAGCAGCAACGCCTAGCCAATCGGTTGGGGGTATAGTAAGTAAACAATGGATTAAAGATGGTACACCATTTAATTACAACGGAAATTTAATTGCACTTAATGTTGAAAAAGTTGGTAGCTACCAGTTAAGCATACAAGAAGTATTTGCAAGTGGACTTACTTGTGTAAATCAATCGCCGGTCGTAATAATTACTGCGCCACGTAGCGATCGGTTATTTATTTTTCCTAACCCTAACGATGGTAAGTTTACCGTTTCGTATTACAATGCTTCGGGCAATACATCCAGAATAATAACGGTTTACGATGCTAAGGGAAGTAGAGTATATAGTGAAAAATTGGAAATATCTGGCGCTTATACCTTGCTTGATATTAATATTAAATCTACACAAGGCGGTATATATTTTGTAGTAGTGGGTGATACAGCTGGCAAAAAAATAATTGAAGGAAAAGTATTAATAAAATAAAAAATGGTTCAAATAAAAAAATGCCTCAACGTTGTTGAGGCATTTTTTTATAAATCTATTCAATGTTATTAGCTAATTTTTTCTCTTTTTTAAGTGTTAGTAATTTAATAATTCCTTATTTTTTTCTAGTTGGTTTTTGCCCTCTGGTTTTTGGCTTACCATATTTTTTCATCATCCTATCTTTTTTACGTACAATAACATTTACCTTGCTATTTTTTGCAGATTTTTGATGAAACGCTGGACCTACCTCTTCCTTTTTTGGCAACTTTACGAGATAGGTTTTCATAAACACTTTTGGTATTTCATCTTCGGTTAAAACTTCAGCTATTTCTAGGTTTTCGGGTAAGGGTAATAAGGGTACTTCGTATTTCATTAATGCTTGTATAGTATCCATTAATGGCTTTTCTTTGGCTGTAAAAAAAGTTATGGCTATTCCTTTTTTATCGGCTCTACCTGTTCTACCAATTCTATGTATATAGTTTTCGGGTACTTCGGGTACATCAAAATTTATAACATGTGTTACTTCAGAAATATCTATACCTCTTGCAACAATATCTGTAGCAATTATAAATCTATACGTTCCTTCATGAAATTGCTTTACGGTATTAAAACGATGATTTTGCTCTTTGTTAGAATGTATAACACCACAAGTTTCTAGATAAATGGTTTCTAGTTGTGTATACAATTCATCTGCTAATTTTTTTGTAGCTACAAACACCAAAAGCTTGGTCATGGTTTGATCTTGCGCTAACATTAATTTTAGCAAATTTACTTTAGTATAAAAGTTTGGTATGGCATAACCAATTTGTTCAATGTTTTCTAACGGTGTACCTGTTGGTGCAGCTTCTACTCTAGTTGGTTCATTAAAAAAGGTATCCATCAATAGTTCTACATCCTCGGTTATGGTTGCAGAAAATAATAAATTTTGCCTTTTTGCAGGTAACAAGTCAAGTATATTTTTTATTTGAGTACGAAAGCCAAGATTTAGCATTTCGTCCATTTCATCTATTACTACTTTTTTTATGCTCTTTGTTTTTACAGCTCCATTCATTAATAGGTCAAATAGTCTGCCTGGTGTGGCTACCAAAACATCTACTCCTTTTAAAACCTCGGCAGCTTGTGTATTTATATTAGCACCGCCATATACCCCAACAACAGTTACACTCATATAGGTAGTTAATTCTTTTGCGGCATTTACAACTTGTGCTACCAACTCTCTGGTGGGAACTATTATTACTATTTGAGCTTTTTTTTCTTTGTTAAATTTCCATTGGTTTAAGCAGGGTAACAGGTAGGCAAAAGTTTTACCCGTTCCAGTTTGTGCTATGCCACATACATCTCTACCACTCATTACAACAGCAAATACTCTATGTTGTATTGTAGTGGGGTTTGTATACCCTGCATCATTTAATGCAGATAGTAATGCGTTGCATAGGTTTAAATCTTCAAATGTCATATTGCTAAAATATGAATAAAGATAGTTTTAAAAAAATGAGTAGCTTTTATTTGGCATTTAGCTTCAATTTATTGCGTCGGAAAGTAGGCAATACATTTTATTTGTACTACGCTATATTGTAACAAACGGCTTACTTTTTTTGTTGGACATCATCACTTAAATTTTACAATACCCTTTACTGGCTTATATTACATGGATTATTACTTTGTTACCCGTAATAAAAACAAATGAATATTGGTTTTAATTCACAACCAAACCATCCTACTTTTACAATATAAATTAAATAATTATTGATTGATTTACCTCAATTGTACCTGCTGTGTGAAATAATTAATTTTTTAATTTTTAAAACAGTATAATCATGAAAAAAACAACACAAAAATTTTCAGCCGTATTTGTAGCCTTATTTGCATTAGTAATTTCTGTAAATGCACAAAACACCACTCCGCAATTAACAAAAGTTAGCGATTTAAACAATCAGCCCGTATTTCAATTAAAGCTAAATAACAATCAAAAGGATAGTTATACCCTAGTAGTAAAAGATTTATCGGGAGTTGTATTACACGAAGAAAAAATTACCGATGCAAAAGCGGTACGGAATTTTGCTTTAGACAGCGATGCGTTTAGCAATGCTTCTACGTTAATTTTTGATGTACGAAATAACAGCAACAACATGAACACTCTATTTGAAGTAAAAAACACAACAAGAGTAGTAAATGATGTAATAGTTGTAAACGTTACAAGCAAAAAATTTCGTTAAAACCTTATTATTTATTTGCACAAACATGCTGGTAAGTATGTTTGTGCATTTTTTATCTTACCCTACATCAATTTTTTCTTCCTACATAACCTATGTTTATGTGTTTATTGGCTTCAGTCTGCCAAATACATAACACAAACCCCATCCGCCGGGGCGAATGGGGTTTCACAATATAAATCACCAAACACAAACAAAAATATAATGCCGCATGCTACACAACAGCAAACGGCAATAATTTAGTCTGGCTTTTTACCATCTAAAAATGTATTAATCGTACTTATTTCGGCTTGATTATTTTCGTCGGTTTTTACAGTATAGTTGCTATAAAAACTTTCAACATCGGCAATGGAATTATGCAATTCCATATTGCGGCGAAGGTATGCAGGTACCGTTTCAAACTCGTTGTTTGGATCGACTGCGTTAATATTGAACGACAAATTACGCAGTTTTGCAATTCGAGCTATATTACGGCGCCTAAGTTCTTCTGCTTCGTCCTGCGGTGCAAGTTCCTCAACAGAAGACATTAAAATAGGCTGAGTAAGTTGAACAGGTTGCTCTTCCTCCGCCACTTGATGGGTCTTTACCACCAATTTCATTTCTTCTTGCTCAGTTTCGTCTTCCTTTACAGTTAAATGCAACGGAAGTTGCTCATCGTTCGTATTGGATTCTGGTTTAGGCTTTTCCTCCACATATATTTGTGCTGGTTTGGCCAATTGCACCCCCGACGAAAATGGCTTGCTAGCATCTTTATTATCAAAAATTTCTTTTTCGACTAAATTAGTTGGATTGGATGTAGCATTTGCTACGATTAATTTTTCGGAAGGGATAGGATTTTGTGGAATATCAAATTCTATTACTGGAACCTGATCTGATGCCGAAGATATTTCAAAGAATATTGGAGTTTCGTCTAATTTATCTCCAGTAATTTTACTTGGTAATTTTACTTCTATTTCTTCCTTGATTATTTCTACCAATGTTGGCATCATCACATCTTCTTTAACTTCAACGGGTAACTCTGTAATTTCTGCTATGGCTTTTTCTTCATCTAGTTCATCAAATAATAACACTAGTTTTGAGGCAACTTTCTTTTCTTCTTTTGACGGCATTTGCAAGGTCATTACAATTTTTTCATCCTTTTTTTCGGTTGCCTCATTTTTTAGAAGTGCAGTTTTAGCAAAAGGGTCTTTATGCTCAAAACCTGTAGCAATAAGTGTTATACTTAATTCGCTGCCTAATGTATTATCATACCCAAGGCCTAGTATTACATCGGTATCTTCACCAGCTTGCCCTATTAAATGATTTTGAATAACTTCAACTTCATCCATGGTAAACTCATGTTCGCCTTCGGCAGAATTAATATTTATTAAAATCCATTTAGCTCCACGTATATCATTATCATTCAATAATGGGGAGTTTAAAGCATTTTCAATGGCAGTTTGTGCTCTGTTTTCCCCTTCGGCACTTGCACTTCCTAAAATAGCAACTCCGCCATTACTCATTACGGTACATACATCGGCAAAATCCACATTAATTTGACCCGTACTATTTATAACATCGGTAATACATTTTGCAGCCGTTGCTAATACATTATCAGCTTTTGCAAATGCTTCTTTCATTTTTAAATTACCAAATTGATGACGCAATTTATCATTGCTTATTACCAATAAAGTATCTACATGATTTTTCAATAACATAATACCTTCCTCTGCTTGTGCTATTCTTTTTTTGCCCTCATAAGCAAATGGAGTAGTTACAATACCCACAGTTAGAATACCTAAATCTTTACAAATTTTTGCTAAGATTGGTGCTCCTCCTGTACCTGTACCGCCACCCATACCTGCAGTAATAAATGCCATTTTGGTATTTACTTCTAATATGCGTTTTATTTCTTCTAAACTTTCTTCAGTAGCCTCTTTACCAATTTTTGGATTGGCACCTGCACCAAGCCCCTGGGTTAAATGTGGCCCTAATTGAATTTTGTTAGGTACTTTACTTTGTGCAATAGCTTGTGCATCTGTATTACAAATAATAAAGTTTACACCTTCAATATTTTGCGAAAACATGTGGTTTACTGCATTGCTGCCGCCACCTCCTACACCAATTACTTTGATAATGGACGATTGATCTTTTGGTAAATCAAAATGTATCATAATTTGTTTGTTTTAAACTTTTCTATATTTCTTTTACAGAAATATAGAAAAGTTGTTAGAATTTATACAACTTAAAATTTTCAATTAGTAAGAAAGAAAAATATTACTGCATTTTGGGTTAGTTTTTTTATTCAATTTTACAACTTAGCGTCTTCTTCTTCCTTAAACAAATCAATTAAGCCATTTTTAAAACCATCCATAAAACTTTTTAATGTTTTACGTTCTTTGCTTTTTACTGTTTCGTTTTCTACAACATCTAAGGTTTCGTCTATTGGTTGTTGTTGTAGTCCATTAGGAATAGTAACTTGTTTAAAGGTTTGCTCAAACTGTTTATTTTTGTTTTCGTAATCGTTGTAGCCTTTTAAAATTAATCCTATACAAGTACTATACATTGGCTTTGCTAATTCATCAATATGACCACCAGCTAAGTGCTCATTAGGATACCCAATTCTTGCATTTAACCCGGTAATGTACTCTGTTAATTGAATTAAGTGCTTTAATTGAGAGCCTCCACCAGTAAGGATTATGCCGCCATTTAACATACGAGTATCTAATCCTACTTGCTTTAAGTGATAGGTTACAAAATCCATAATTTCACTCATACGAGCTTGTATAATTGATGCTAAATTTTTAACCGATATTTCTTTTGGTGCCATACCACGTAAACCTGGTATGGTAATAAATGCATTTGATTTTGCTTCGTCGCTTAATGCACTTCCAAACTGTACTTTCATTTGTTCGGCTTGCGTTTTTAAAACCCCTAAACCTGTTTTAATATCGTTAGTAATATTTTCGCCACCAAACGGAATTACTGCGGTATGTTTTAATATTCCCTCATAAAACACTGCTAAGTCTGTTGTACCACCACCAATGTCCACAATGGCTACACCGGCTTCTAAATCTTGATCACACATTACTGCTGCGGCAGATGCTAATGGTTGTAGGACTAAGTCTTTTGTTTTTAATCCAGATTTTTCTACACTTCTATTGATATTTCGGATGGCATTTTTATCGCCAGTTATAATATGAAAATTTGCACCAACTTTTACACCACTATATCCTATTGGATTTGGAATGTTTTGAAAATTATCAACTGTAAACTCTTGAGGAATTACATCAATAATTTGATCGCCAGCTGGTATGTAGGTTCTATATTGATCGGCTACCAGCCTATCAATTTCTTGCTGACTAATTTCATCGTCAACGGCTTGGCGTACAATATCCCCACGGGTTTGTAAGCTTTTAATATGATGGCCAGCTATACCAACATATACTTCGCCAATTTCTAAATTAGGATTACTGTCGTAACAGTTTTTTAAAGCTAATTCAATAGCCTTAATAGTTTGGTCAATATTTAGTACCATACCATGTTGTACGCCATTACTATTGGCTCGACCAAATCCCAAAATTTCTAACTTGCCGTATTCATTTTTGCGGCCAGCTATGGCTGCAATTTTTGTAGTGCCTATGTCTAAGCCTACAATAATGGGTTGTTCTTGATTCATAATTGTGTTTGTTTTGTGTTTGTGTTAGTTGAGTTATTTATTCTTTTAGTAGTTTTAGTACCATCGATTTTATTAATTTTTTGTAACAGGTTGTTTTGGTTTTACAATTGGTTTTGCTGGGTTTGGTTTTACAATTTTTGGCATTGATTTAGGGGTTGGTGGTTTTACAACAACAGCTTGCGGTTTTGCATTTAAGGGTTTTGCTAAAATAGACTCTTCAATACTATTAGAACCAGGCACAACAGCTTCTTCATCTCTTTCTATACTTTGTTGAATAATTGTACTATCGGTTGTATTATTACTATTATCTATTAGTATAGTTTGTAAACTATCGCTTGCTTGTTTTTCTGCAATGGTTGCAATTTGTTGCATTAGCTGTATGGCTTTTAACGAATCTGCTGTTACATCTTCGACTCCTCTTCGCTTTGCAATAATTTGATTAGCATATTGCAAATTGATTGTACTATATTTATTCCAACTTTCAATTGCTATTACTTTTTTATAAAATAATTTTAACTTATATAGTTTAGCATCAATATCAGTAGCTGTACCAAATTGTATTAGTTGGTTACCAATTTTGGGTATAAATTCAAATGTAAGTTGTGGGGTAATATCAATTTGTTCAATCATTGCTGTATGAAAAGAATCTTTTTGAATTGCCATACTTAAGCGTTTGACTTGCTTTAAAATAATGCTATCCAATTCGCTCAATATTGTTTTATCTGAAGGAAAGCCAGTAAAAACAGGTACTTTAGCACTATACGTATCACTTAAGGGTAATTTAAAAAGCATGCTATCAATATAAAACGATGTGCCGCTAGTGGAAAATAATCTTGCAATAGGTTCTCTTTCTTCAATGCTTACTTTTAGCACTTCGTTATTATCAAAAAATAATTCTGCTTTTTTTATCCAAATTGATTTTTCTAATTCGGTTTCTAATAACCTAATATTGATTGTATTTATTTGACTCCCTATAATTTCATTTGTTTGTAGTTTTGTCATCATTACCAATACATCTGCCTCTTCAACAAAGAAATTATTACCCTTACCTTTAAGTTCTATTTCAATCGATTTACATTTTTTCTCTTCTTTTTTATTAATGGCAGCAACTAACAACACAATTGCAGCTATAGCTAGTAAAAGCCACAGTATGCCAAATAAAATTTGTTTTAGTTTATATGTTTTTAAATGCTGCACTATTTTATATTCAATATTTCTTTTATTGGGTTTACTAATGTATCAATATCGCCTGCGCCTGCAGTAATAAAGACACCATCAACATTTTCCTTCGTATTTATTTGTTTTAACGACATTAAATAATGAGCAATATTTTCTTTGGCTATCACTTTTACATTTTTATTTTTCATTCGTTGCATTATCATATCGCTGCTCACTCCAACCATAGGTGATTCTCTTGCAGGATAAATGGGTAAAAGAATAATTTCATCCGCTTCATCTAAAACTGAAGCAAACCCATCTGCAAAATCATTGGTACGGCTATATAAATGAGGTTGAAAAATAATGGTACATTTTTTTGTTGGAAATAAGTTTTTAGCACCATTTAATAAAGCGTTCAACTCATCTGGATGATGTGCATAATCATCAATAAAAACAAGCTCATCGTTTTTAATAATATATTCAAATCTGCGTTTAACGCCTTTATATTCGCTTACTGCTTCTTTAATTTTATTATCACTTATTTTTAAATATTTAGCTACGCCTATGGCTGCTATTATGTTTTCGACATTGTGTAGGCCTCCCATATTTAACGTAACATCGTTAATTGTCCAATACTTATTTACAACATCAAATGTGTAACTGCCATTATGTATAGTTAAATTTTGCGCATAAATATTTGCATTAGTATCAGTTGCATTATATGTACATGTATCTTTTACATTAAAATCATTACTTCTTTTTAAACCATATTTTAGCAATAAACAACCGCCTTTTTTTATTTTTGTAGAAAATTCTATAAATGCATTTTCTACATTTTCGGCAGTACCATAAATGTCTAAGTGATCGGCATCTATTGCTGTAATTATTGCTACATCAGGATTAAGTTTTAAAAAACTTCGATCATATTCATCTGCCTCTACCACACAAACATTATTTGACGACGACCAAAAGTTACTATTGTAGTTAACTGCAATACCTCCTAAAAATGCATTACACCCATAACCACTATGTTGCAATAAATGTGCAACCATACTACTAGTCGTTGTTTTGCCGTGAGTGCCTGCTACGCAAATATTAAACGAGCTACTTGTAATAGCACCTAAAACATCACTTCGTTTTACAACCGTATAGTTATTATTAATAAAATAATTTAACTGCGATTGGTTTTTAGGAACAGCAGGTGTGTATACAATAAAGGATGCATTTTTATCTGCTAAGTCAATATTATCTTCGTAATGTACCCCAATTCCCTCTGCTTGTAATTGTTTAGTAAGTAACGTTTCTGTTTTATCGTAACCAGAAACATTTATACCCTTTGCATTAAAATAACGAGCAAGTGCACTCATCCCTATTCCCCCAATTCCAATAAAAAAGACAGAACCCTTTACCCCATTCACCCCCTGAAAGGTTAACTGGAGCAAGGTCGTGAGTATTTCGTTAAGTTCTTTTTTCATTTTTATACTACACTTAATATTTCGTTTGCAATAACCTCATCGGCATTTATTATGGCAAGTTTTGCAATGTTTTGTTTTAATGTATGTTGGTGTTCAACGTTATTTGATAATGCTATAATACTACTAACTAATTTATCTAACACCTCATTATCATTTATGGTAAGTGCAGCAGATTTACTAACTAAATTCTCTGCATTTACCGTTTGATGGTCTTCTGCTGCAAATGGATAAGGCACAAAAATAGTAGGTTTTTTAGCTACACATATTTCAGCAATTGCCATTGCGCCACTTCGGCTAATTATTAAATCGGCTGCGGCATAAGCATATTCCATGTTGGTTATAAAATCACTTGTATAAATATTGGCCCTCCCTTTTGCTGTTTGTTGTGCTGTAGTTGCATAAGGTTTACCCGTTTGCCAAATTAACTGCAACTCATTTTTTTCAAATTCATTAATATACTTATTAATAGCTTCATTTATACTTTTTGCACCAAGGCTTCCTCCAATTGATAAAATTGTTTTTTTATTTGGGCTTAATTTAAAAAATTCAATTGCTTCTGTACGACTTATATTATTTTCTACAATTAATTTTCTGACAGGATTTCCTGTTATTTTTAATTTATTTACTTTAAAGAATTTTTCCATACCATCGGTAGCAACAAATATTTTTGTAGCATTTTTCCCTAAAAGAATATTACTTTTTCCGGCAAACGAGTTACTTTCATGTATAAATGTTTTTATACCTCTTGTTTGTGCATACTTTAATACAGGGAAACTTGAATAACCCCCAACGCCAACTACAGCAATTGGTTTGAACGTATTAAAAATTCGTCTTACCTGAAAAAAACTTTTTATCAACTTAAAGGGTAAACCAATATTTTTTATCAAAGAACTTCTATTAAAGCCTGCAATAGCTAACCCTTCAATTTTATATCCAGCTTGCGGTACTTTTTCCATTTCCATTTTTCCTTTTGCCCCTACAAATAATATTTCTATTTTATCGTCTATTTTTTTCAACGCATTCGCAATTGCAATAGCAGGAAAAATATGCCCACCAGTTCCGCCACCTGCTATAATTATTTTTTTACTCATTTACAACAACCTCCTGATTTTTTCCTTCTAACTGTTCTACATTTCTTGCAACACTTAATACAATGCCAATAGATAAACATGTGAATAAAAAACTACTACCTCCCATACTTACAAGGGGTAATGTAACTCCGGTATTAGGAAATGCATTTACAGCTACACCCATATTTGCAATAGCTTGTATTACTAGTGTAAAACTTAATGCCAATGCCAAAAATGCTCCAAATGCAAAAGGGCATTTTCTGTACAGTCGAATACATCTATACAAAAACAATAAATAAATAAACATCATAAATGATGCACCTAAAAAACCATACTCTTCTATTATAATGGCATAAATAAAATCGCTGTAACTATGGGGCAAAAAATTTCGTTGTGTACTATTGCCTGGCCCTTTACCTATCCAACCGCCATTAGCTACTGCAATTTTTGCTTGATTGGTTTGATATAATTTTTCGCTGTCGGTATTTTTATCGGTGTATATAAATGTTTGAATACGGCTTATCCAGGTTGGAATTCTTCCTCCAGAAAAAATTGCAGGTAACTCTTTTTGTTTTTGCTCTACTTTATCGTAATATTTTACTGCTACAGAAACTAAGAGTATTATAGGCACTAATCCTATGCCTATAGTTGCTAAAATATGTTTCGTATTTATTCTTCCGATAAACATTAAAAGCAAACTTGTTGCACCCACTAATAATGCAGTAGATAAATTTGCTGGTGCTATAAGTAAACAAATAATACCAACTGGAATAATGATGGGTAAAAATCCTTTCTTAAAATCTTTTATTACGTCTTGTTTACGGCTTAGTTGTAAACTTAAATACATAAACAAGGCAAGTTTTGCTAAGTCGGAAGTTTGCATGGTCATATTTATAACCGGCAATGTTATCCAACGGTTTGCGCTATTTAACCTTGAGCCAAAAAGCAACGTATAAATCATTAATGGAATAGAAATTAAAAAAAGAATTTTGGCTACTCTTGCATAAATGGTATAGTTAACTCTATGTGCAAAATAAATAAGCATTACGCCTAGCACAATAAATGCAAATTGTTTAAATAAATAGCTTTCAGTACTCTTACTATATTTATATGCTAAGGACCCTGTACTGCTATATACAACTAACAAACTTGCCAATGTAAGGATTACAACAATTGCCCAAATAACTTTATCGCCTTTGGTTTTAGATGCAAGATTGCTACCAACATTTGTAAATGAAGGGGTGTACAATTGTTTTATATTTATGTTTTGGGCCAATTATAATTCTTTTACTGCTTGTTTAAATTGATTTCCTCTATCCTCATAATTTTTAAATAAATCAAAACTTGCACATGCAGGACTTAATAATACACAGTCGCCTTTTTCGGCAAAGTGAAAAGCTGCCTGTACTGCCTCTGATGTACTTGATGTATTTACAATGAGCGGCATAACCTCTCCAAATGCTTGATGGATTTTTAAATTATTGGTACCCATACACACAATTGCTTTAACTTTTTCTTTTACTAAATCTTTAATTAAAGAGTAATCATTTCCTTTATCTACACCACCTAAAATAAGTATGGTAGGCTTTTCCATACTTTCCAAAGCAAACCAAGTACTATTTATGTTTGTAGCTTTACTATCATTAATAAACTCTACTCCTTTTATGGTTACTACGGGTTCCATTCTATGCTCTAAGCTTTCAAATGTTTGTAGTGCTTCTCTAATTTTTTCTTTTCTAATGTCCACCGCTGTTGCGGCTAAGCTTGCTGCCATACTATTATATTGATTATGTTTTCCTTTAATTGCAAAGTCAGATATGTTCATTTGCATCTCTTCGTTTTTCCATTTTAAGTGCATTTTTGCGTTAAGCAAATAGGCTCCTTGTGGCAGTTGTTTACTCATGGTGAATGGGGCTAATGTTGATTGAATGGAATAGTTAGTAATGTTTTGGGTTATTGTTTCATCATCTAAAGAATATATAAATACATCCTCCTGAGTTTGATTTTGTATGATTTTAAATTTGCTATTTATATAATTTTTAATATTGTACTCGTATCTATCTAAATGATCTTCGGTAATATTTGTTAGCACAGCTACATCTGGTTTAAATGTTTTTATATCATCTAATTGAAAAGAACTAATCTCTACAACATACAATGGCTTTGGCTCAACAGCTACTTGCTTTGCAAATGAAAACCCGATATTACCTACAAGAGCACAATCTAAATTGGCAGTTTTGCATATATGATAAATAAGTGAAGTAGTTGTTGTTTTTCCGTTACTGCCTGTTATTGCTATTACTTTACTATCTCCTTTATGCCTATATGCTAATTCTATTTCGCTAATTATTTCTATCCCTTTTGCTCTTATTTTTTTTATCAATTCGTTTTTTTCAGGGATGCCAGGGCTTTTCATTATTTCCTTAGCACTAAAAATTTTTTCTTCAGAATGTTCTGCTTCTTCAAACTCAATTTTATATTGAGTTAACTCTTTTTTGAATTCGTCTTTAATTTTTCCACCGTCGCTAACAAACACATCGTACCCTTGCAATTTTGCTAAAATTGCAGCTCCTACTCCGCTTTCGCCTGCGCCTAAAATGACGATTCTCTGATTCATAATTTTTTAAAAATGGTTCTTCAACAACATAGAATTTAATAAGTCAGTTTTTCATCGAATAATTTTCTCATATATTGGATACTTCAGAAAACATAGAAAGTTTTATTGTTTGGCTTTCCATTACTTCTTTTATTATCGTAATTTTAATGTTACCATTGCTAACACCACACTTAAAATGGTTACAATCCAAAAGCGTACTGCAATTTTACTTTCGTGATAACCTAGTTTTTGGTAATGATGATGTAATGGACTCATTAAGAAAATTCTTTTTCCTTCTCCATATTTTTTCTTCGTGTATTTAAAATAAGCTACCTGTATCATTACACTTAAATTTTCTACTAAAAACACAAAACAAAAAATAGGTATTAATAATTCTTTACGAACAATAATGGCTAATGCAGCAATAATTCCACCTAGTGCAAGGCTACCCGTATCACCCATAAAAACTTGTGCTGGGTAACTATTGTACCACAAAAACCCTATACAAGAACCAACAAATGCTGCAATAAAAATAGATAACTCACCAAGGTTAGGTATGTACATTATATTTAAATACTCGGCAAAATTTATATTGCCACTTACGTAAGCAAATATTCCTAAACAAATACCTATAATTGCACTTACACCTGTAGCCAAACCATCTAACCCATCTGTAATATTTGCTCCATTACTTACAGCGGTAACAATAAATATTACAATTAATATATACAGTATGTAGGTATAGTCTCTCCAACTTTTCGGTAATATTTTAGAGTAATCAAATTCATGATTTTTTACAAACGGAATGGTTGTAATTACAGATTTTACATTTACAAATTTGTGTGGCACTCCATTAACCGTTCGTAATATTACACTATCACCTATCCATTTATTTCCTCCTTTCATTTCAGCAATTTCATTTCTTATTTCCTCTTTATTAGCACCATATACTTCTCTTTGCACTGTTACGCTTTGGGTAAAATAAAGGGTAGCGCCTACAATAATTCCTAGTATTACTTGGCCAAATATTTTAAAGCGGCCAGCCAACCCATCGCTGTCACTTTTTTTATACACTAAGCCTTTTGCTTGTGCAATACGTTTTGCTCTTATTTTTAAATAATCATCTATAAATCCAATGGCACCCAACCAAACGGTACAAAGTATCATTAGGCGTATGTATACTTTATCTAAATTGGCTAATAGTAATGTAGGAATAAGTATACCCAATAAAATTATTATACCTCCCATTGTGGGTGTCCCTTTTTTTTGTTGTTCGCCTGCTAAACCAAGATCCCTAACACTTTCGCCTAATTGCTTTTTTTGTAAAAAAGAAATTAATTTTTTTCCATATACCGTTGTTATTAATAAACTAAGTATAACAGCCATTAATACTCTAAAGGTTTGAAACTTAAACAAACCGCTACCTGGGAATGAAAACCCTTCTTTTGTTAACCAATCAAATAAGTGATATAGCATGTTAATTTGATAATTTAAAAATTAGATAATTTGCTAATTTGCTAATTTGTAGCATCTTATTAATCATAAACATTTTTTATTTTCCAAGTAACTCAAACATTTCTTTTAATACTTTTTTATCATCAAAATCATACTTCACCCCTTTTATGTCTTGATATTTTTCGTGTCCCTTACCTGCAACTAAAATAATATCTTCATAAGCAGCAAGACTTACAGCTATTTTGATTGCTTCCATTCTATCCGGTATTATTATTACTTTTCGTTTTGTAACTACATTAACACCCTTTTGCATATCGGCTAAAATATCCTCTGGATTTTCGTTTCTAGGGTTATCCGATGTTAAAATAATTTTATCGCTGTATTCGCAGGCAACTTCTGCCATTATGGGGCGTTTTGATTTATCTCTATTGCCACCGCAGCCAATTACAGAAATTATTTTTTCGTGCCCTTGTCGCAATTCTTTTATTGTTGCTAATACATTTAATAAGGCATCTGGTGTATGAGCATAGTCAACAATGCCCATAACTTTATCTTGTTGGCTAACGATATAATCAAATCGCCCCTCGGCACCAGTTAGGTTACTTAAAATTTGTAGTACAGTATTTTTTTGTTGGCCTAAACTAATTGCTGTGGCGTATACTGCTAAAAGATTATAGGCATTAAACTCGCCAATCATTTTAAAATGAACATCAATTTCATTTATAGAAAGATGTAGGCCTGATAAACTATTATCTAATATTTTACCCTTAAAATCTGCAATTGTTTTAAGGCTATAAAATATTTTTTTGGCAGAGGTATTTTGTACCATAACCATTCCACGTTTATCATCCGCATTACTAATTGCAAATGCTGTAGGTGGTAAATTATCAAACCAATATTTTTTTACTTTTATATATTCATCAAAGGTTTTATGATAATCTAAATGATCATGTGTAATATTGGTAAATATTCCTCCTTTAAATTCTATACCTGCAATACGATTTTGATGGATGGCATGGCTACTAACTTCCATAAATACATAGGTACAACCTTGGCTAACCATTTTATGTAGCAACGTATTCAAACTAATTGCATCTGGAGTTGTATGGGTGGCTAGTATTATTTCATTTGCTATTTGATTTTGCACTGTACTAATTAACCCACACTTATACTCTAGTGCTGTAAATAAATTAAATAGTAATGTAGCTACTGTTGTTTTTCCATTGGTGCCTGTAATGCCTATTAAGTTAATTTTAGAAGATGGGTTTTCAAAGAAATTACTACTCATTATCCCAACAGCTATTTCGGTATTTTCAACTTGAACATAAACAATTTTAGGATTAATAGTTATTGGCAAAATTTCACATACAATTACACTAGCCCCTTTTTCAATTACGGCATCAATAAAACTATGCCCATCATTTAATGTTCCTTTTAAGGCAATAAAAGTATCTCCATCAACTACTTTACGAGAGTCTATCTGCAAAGCATTTACCTCTATTGATGTATTACCAACAACAGATTTTATGTTTACTTTATATAGTATATCCTGTAATTTCAATTGAGTAATAAGGTTATTGTTTGTCCTTTTTTAAATAAAGTGCCAGCTGATAATGATTGACTAGCCACTTTCCCTTTACCCGTTATTATTGTTTTTAGTCCTGCATTTTCTAACGTATATAAAGCATCTTTTAAACCCATGCCTACCATATTTGGTACTGTATTTTTTAAACTTGGTGGGATTTTATTTATGATTGCATTATTATTTTTAACCTGTACAAATTGAATCGCACCTGCAGCATTTTGCTTACTGTTATATTTAATATTCATCACACTAAAAATTGAGGAAACATCTTTTGCAGCACCGTAATAATTATATTGTATCGTATCGATTAAAGGTGCAGACTTATATTTTTGTGTACTTAAATATTTTCCATAAATCCTATCGCTAATTTCTTTAAACACTCTACCAGAAACATCTGCACCATACGTTAATCTTGACTGATTACTATTTTGAATAACTACAGCCATAGTATATTTTGGATTATTAGCAGGAAAATAACCTATGAAAGATGCTTGATAAATTTTATTGCCCTTATTATATCCCTTGTTGTTTAATGCCGTAACTGCGGTGCCTGTTTTTCCTGCAATTTTATATGCACTATCAAACAAAATTTTATGGCCTGTACCATGTACGCTATCTATTACTGCACCTAAGCATTCTTGCAATTGAAGTAATGTTTCGTTACTACAAATTTTTTCAACTAAAACTTGCGGTTCAATACTTCTAAGCGTAACACCATATTGTTGTATAGAGCTTACTAAATAGGGTTTCATAAATTTACCCTTGTTGGCTACTGCATTATAAAAGCACAACATATGTAATGGTGTTACCAACTCTTCGTAGCCATGTGCCATATATGGAATGGTAGTATTTGCCCAACTACGATTAGTTGGTTTTTTTATTGTTGGCTTTGCAGATGATGCTGTAATATCTATACCTGTTAAAACATCTAATCTATATTTATGTAAGTTGTTTATAAACTTAGAAGGTTGATTATGGTAATACTGATCGGCTAATTTTGCAAAAGCAACATTGCTACTTCGTAAAAAAGCATCTTTTACTGTTAGTGTTCCTGTACCTAAGTGAGAATCTTTTATACGCAAACCATAGAAATATTTTGCACCACCCTCGCAATCTACCAAGCTATTTTTTGTAACAAATCCATCATCCATTAAGCTCATTAACGTTGCTAATTTAAATACCGACCCTGGTTCTGTTGCTTTAGCAATTCCATAATTTAAATCTTCGCCATAGCTTCCATCTGGTTGTTTACCGAGGTTAGCAATTGCTTTAATTTTGCCTGTTGCAGTTTCCATTACAATTGCTGTACCATGTATTGAGTTATTGTTTACTAACATTTTCATTAAAGCATTTTCTGCAACATCTTGCATATACGTATCTAATGTTGTAATAATATCTTTTCCATTTTCCGGATCAACTTCTGCGCCATCTACAGGTACATATGCTCCTGCCATATAACGCATCAAACGCTGACCGGTACTACCTTTTAATAAACTATCATAGCTTCTCTCTAAACCTACATTTTTAGTACTATCTTCTCTTGATAAACCTATAGTTCTATTCGCTAATAAAACATAAGGATTTATACGTTTATCTCTTGGGTCTATAATAAAACCACTTTTATTTCTACCTTGGCGTACCAGTGGAAAATTTCTTAGGGCAGTATATTCTAAAAAAGAAATTTTCTTTTTTAGTAAAAAATAGCGGTCTTCATTTTTATAAGCTAGTTGTAGTATTTTTTTATACTCGGCAACCGTTTTGTCGTTAAATAAATTGGTTAAACTACTACTTAAAGAATCTACATTTTCTCTAAATCGTTTTCCATTATTTTGTCGTAATCCTTCTGCACCAAAATCTATAAACACATCAAATATGGGAACTGATGTACTCAACATATTTCCATCTTCACTATAAATTGTTCCTCTTTCGGCATTTATTGGCATATATTTTAAATGCAAACTATCCCCCATTTTTTTCCAGTAATTTCCTTCTACTCGTTGTATATAAAATGTACGACCCAGTACTACAAAACCTAGTAATGCCATTGCAATAAAACAGAGATAAACTCTCCACAATATGTCTTTTTTTACATCCATCATTTTACCCTAAAAGGGTATTATTATTTTACTGAATCATTTAATAAGACGGGCGGTGTTAGTAATTCTTTTAAACCCAATGGTTCTACAGCTTTTACTAATTCACTTGCTTTGCTTCTAAATATTACTTCGCTTTTTATTGTTTTATATTGATATTCTAATTCTTTAATATGCTTTTCCGTTACATTTATTTTTCGAGCAATTTTATCGTTGTAATGCCCGTTATATATATACATTACTGCTAATAGAGCCAGAAATAAAAAGAAGGGTATATTTTTTTCAACCCATTTATAATTCAACATTTTTTTCCATCCGAACCAATTCGTATCTAATTTTTGGCTAGTTGGTGTTGATGCCTGTTGTTCTATATTTTTTATTTCTGTCATTATTTTGCCTAGTGGCCAAGTGGTATAATTTATTTTTTACTATTTTTTTTCAGCAACTCTTAATTTTGCACTTCTACTTCTAGCATTTTGTTTTAACTCTTCGGTTGATGCTGTTATTGGTTTTTTGGTAATAATAGTTAGGGGGTTATTGGGTTTTGTACCATATACATCATCTTTTTCTCCCTCTGTTATGCTTCCTATTTTAAAAAAATTTTTTACAATTCTATCTTCTAAGGAGTGAAAGGTGATGATGGCTGCTCTGCCTTGTGGTTTTAAAATGGATGGGATTTGTTGTAGTAAATTTTGTAATACTTCTAACTCACTATTAACTTGAATACGCAACGCTTGAAAAACCTGGGCTAAATATTTTTGAGGATTACCTTTAACCGCAGTGTGAATAGCTTTTTTAAATTCGGCAATTGTTTTTATAGGTACTATGGTTCGTTGCTCTATAATTGTTTTTGCTAATGTTTTTGCATTGGTTAGTTCGCCAAATTTTTCAAACATTTTATGCAATTGTACCTCTGTAAAATTCTTTAAAACACTAGCTGCAGTAAGGGTTTGGCGTTTATCCATACGCATATCTAAATTAGCATCAAAGCGAATAGAGAAGCCTCTTTCGGCTTCATCAAACTGGTGACTGCTTACGCCTAAGTCTGCTAAAATTCCATCTACCCTACTAACTTTATGCAACCGTAAAAAACGTTGTAGGTGTATAAAATTTTGTGGTATAAATAGCACTCGATCATCATTAGGTACATTTACTTTTGCATCTTCATCCTGATCAAACACAATTAGTTTTCCCTCTTTATTTAATAAGGAAAGTATGACTTTACTATGCCCTCCACCACCAAACGTACAATCAACATAAATGCCATTTGGTTTAATTGCTAATCCTTCAATTACTTCATTTAATAAAACAGGAATGTGATATTCAGTTGGTTCATCCGTTGATTGGTTAATTAGTGTTGATGTTTTATTGTTCATACTTTTTTACTAATTAACTTTTTAACCAATTAACCCAACTCTTCCTTATTCATTACCTCATTAGCCAAATCACTAAAGCCTTGCGGTGTAAAAGTGTCAAAGAACTGTGTGTACTTATTTTTATCCCAGATTTCTATTTTGTTTACGGCCGATACCAACACTATATCCTTACTATCCTTATCTAAGCCGGCATGTTCAATTAAATTTTTAGGTAGCAATAATCTTCCTGCCCCATCCAATTCAATTTGTGTAGCACCATTTAAAAAATGTCGTCTAAATTCTCTTACCTTAGGGTCAAAATCATTGAGTTTGCTAATTTTTAAAAAAATAGGATCCCAACTTTGTAGCGGGTATAAGGTTAGACATTTTTCAAAGCCTCTATTAATCACAAATTGGTTGCCCCCTTCTTCTGGCAGTTGCTTTTTAAAGCCTACTGGAAGTAGAAAGCGACCTTTTGAGTCTATAGTTGCTTCATATTCACCTAAAAAACCTATCATTTATAATAAATTAGCTATTTTAAAACATAAATCTACACAAATAAACACATTTTCCCACTTTTTATAGTGTTTTACATATAACATTTTTATCCACAAGCTGAAAGGCTTATTGGCATTGACTATAACCTTATTTTGACGAAAAGGGGTGTGGATTAGTTGTGAAGAGGTGTGGATTAGTGTGGATTACTAAGAAAATACGTTGGTGAAAGTTTATCCTAAAACTGGAATAGTAACTATAAAACTACTTCCTTTACCCGGTGTACTTTCTGCCTTTATGGTTCCTTTATGTGCATCAACCATAGTTTTTACATAACTAAGGCCTAGGCCAAAACCTTTTACATTATGAACATTACCGGTGTGTGCCCTATAAAATTTTTCAAAAATTCTGCTTAGTGTTTCTTTGTTCATACCAATGCCATTGTCTTCTATTTTAATACGAAGTTGCTTTCCAATATTTTGGGTAGATAATTTTATTATAGGATGTTCATTTGAATACTTAACAGCATTATCTAATAAATTATTAATAAGGTTTGTAAAATGAACTTCATCAGCCATTATCATCTCTTTTTGTGCTGCTTTATTTACGGCTAACTTTCCTTCCCTCTCCTCTACTTGTAGCGTAATATTGTTTAATGCAGCATCAATTAATTGGTGTGCCGATAATTTTTTTAAATTAAGTTGTACCTCTTGTTTATCTAGCAAAGCTGCCTGTAGTATAGTTTCCACCTGTTTATTCATCCGTATATTTTCTTCCTTAATTATACCCGTAAAATAATTTGTTTTTTCTTTGTCGTTTATTACTTTTTCATTTTTTAATGCATCAACCGCTAATGAAATAGTGGCTAGTGGGGTTTTAAACTCATGCGTCATATTATTAATGAAATCGTTTTTAATTTCACTAACCTTTTTTTGACGTAGCAACGTTCGTACTGTTATAAAAAAGGCGGTGGTTATAATAAGGGTAAATAAAATTGCTCCTATTATAAACCAAAACATTTCTTTTAAAATCATTGAATTTCTATGTGGTACAATTACATTAAGCAATTCTTCACCAACAAGATTTTCAAAATTACTACCGCTTGAAGGCTCTAACGGTATTACAAAACTTGTGTTTTTACCACTTGCTGAATCGGCATACAAAGCGTAATAATTATTACTAAGCATTTGTTGCCCAGTTAATGAATTGCTTGTTATAGCAAATTCAAATTGGTAGTTTTTTAAATGAAATTTATCGAAGGTCCTTCTAATTATGATATAAATCTCTTCTTCATTAAAGCGTTGTAAAACGGAAGGTTTTAAATATTGCATTTGCATTTTATCACTAGGAAAAAGCAAATCGCTTTTTTTATTAAAATTTAATATAGAGGGTTTATCTTCTGTTAATTCTAACGCCACCTCCTGCATAGATTGAAATAGATTTTCATCTAATTGTTTATTTCTAGCATCCCTAGCACTATCTAACCATAATATCTGAAAAAATATTATGCCCAATAAAGAAAGCGTAATTAGTACAGTAATAAGTGGCAAGGTTTTCTTCATCAACTCAAAATTATAATAATATAGTGTACGAAAGATACTGTAAAAAATTTTAACATAGGTTTACAG
>Ga0114969_10000419_pt1 | contig 36238 bp, 23 predicted proteins | sample M_130807_MF_Meta_FD_87316 | JGI IMG/M metagenome (GOLD analysis project Ga0114969, IMG submission 87316) | Freshwater microbial communities from Lake Montjoie, Canada to study carbon cycling - M_130807_MF_MetaG | ecosystem: Environmental > Aquatic > Freshwater > Lake | place: Lake Montjoie...
GCTAGTTTCTGCTAATTGCAAAACTTCTCTTCTTTCCTTAGTTTTAGATGATCCTGTAAGCAATTTTACACAAATAGGTAAATCGCCTATTAATTCGGTTATGCTGTTAAAATGTTGTTGCGCTAATATTTCAGTAGGTGCCATTAACACACTTTGAAAACCATTATCTGCTGCTATCAGCATCATAAGTAAGGCCACAATGGTTTTTCCGCTCCCAACATCGCCTTGCAAAAGTCTATTCATTTGTTTACCACTACCTACATCTTTTCGTATTTCTTTTAATACTCTTTTTTGTGCATTGGTTAATGCAAAGGGCAAATGTTTTTCGTAAAATGTAGTAAATAAATTACCTACTTTTTCAAACGATTGTCCTTTACTAAAGCGGTGCCTTGTACTTTTTATCAGACCTAAACGCAGTTGTGCAAAAAATAATTCTTCAAATTTTAGCCTACGCACTGCATGCAAAAAATGTTTTTCTGTTGCAGGAAAATGGATATGCCTGTAAGCATCGTATCTACAAATAAACTTGTATTTAGTTAAAATAGATTGGGGTAAATTTTCTGGCACATCTTTTTCGCTTATTAGTTGCAGCAAGTGATAGGTTAATTTGCCAATGGCTCTTCCATTTAAACCTTTTATTTTTAATTTTTCGGTAGATGGATAAATGGGTTCTAAAAAAGATTTTCCTGTAGCATTTTCTTTTGTGTAGGTTTCAATTTCGGGGTGACTGAATTGTGCTTTATTCATAAAAAAACCCAGTTTACCAAACACTAAATAGTGTTGCCCTACTTGCAATGCTTTTTGTATCCAATTAATTCCTTGAAACCATACCATTTCTATTTCGCCGCTATCATCTTTCAAGTGTGCTACTAAACGTCTTCCTTGTTTTTCGCCTACAATTTCACAATCTATTAATTTACCTGCAACTTGTGCATACTCGGTTTGGTAATTTAACTCCCCAATTTTATCAACTTTAGTTTTATCCACATGCCTAAACGGAAAATAATTAAGCAAATCGTTAAAGGTAAAAATTTTCAACTCTTTACGCAACATATCGCCACGTATTGCACTTACACCGTTAATATATTCAACGGGATTATTTAATATGGTAGATGTGAATGTGATGGAACAAAATTAAGGAAAATTAATACTGATATACTTGCAACACCCTCCTAAACTAAGAGGAAAAAAATAGATAAAACTATAATAATATAAATTTGAAGAAAAACTAAATAAATTAATCCTTTTTACTTGGCCTATTAAATGATTTAGGTTTACTAAAACTACGTTTTCCACCACTTCTATTATCGCTACGTTGTGACGACACATTAAACACAGGCACTTCGCCAAACTCTTCTGGCACTGTACCTTTTGGCACTTCTTTACCAATTAATTTTTCTATGGCTGCCAATTTGTATTGTTCCTTTGGGCCAACTAATGTATAAGCCGTTCCATCGGCTTCTGCCCTAGCTGTACGGCCAATACGATGTACATAATCCTCGCCATCATGCGGCACATCGTAGTTAATTACTAATTCAATATTATCAATATCAATACCACGGCTTAAAATATCGGTTGCAATTAAAATGGGTAGTCTTCTACTTTTAAATTGTATAAGCACCTCTTCTCTTTTCGATTGATCTAAATCGCTATGTATTTCATCTACATTTAATTTTGCCCGTTGTAATATTTTTGTCAATTCTTTTACACTTTGTTTACTGCTGCAAAAAACTAATACCGATTTATAGTCTTTATGGGTAAGCAAATATTTTACCAATGGAATTTTTTGTGTATCGTAAACAATGAAGGCTTGTTGTACAATTTTTTCATTGGGCTTACTTATCGATATATTTATTTCTGCAGGTTGATGTAAAATTCGCCTTGCCATTTCTCTAATTTTTGGTGGCATGGTGGCACTAAATAATAAATTTTGGCGCTTCTTTGGTAAATGATTTATAATAAACATAATATCATCATAAAAACCCATATCCAACATTCTATCTGCCTCATCTAATATTAAATATTTTAAACCATCTAATTTTACATATCCCATTTTTAAGTGAGCCATCATTTTACCGGGTGTACAAACTACCACATCTGCACCAGCACTCAATGCTTTTTTTTCTTGTACAAAAGCATTTCCATCTCCTCCGCCATAAACAGCAATTGAACTTACACTTGTAAAATAAGATAAGCCTTCCATGTGTTGTGCTATTTGTATAGCTAGCTCTCTAGTAGGTACAATTACTAATGCACTGTTGGTATGGTCATCTAACCCATCGGTTAGCATTTTATGTATTAGGGGTAATAAAAATGCAGCTGTTTTTCCAGTGCCTGTTTGTGCACTTGCAATTACATCTTTTCCTTGCATAACAAGCGGTATTACTTGCTCTTGCACAGGTGTTGCATCTATATAATTACTAGCATCTATACCTTCCATCAAACGATCGTCAAAACCAAATTCTGTAAACTTCAAAATGTATTTTATTTTTTTGTGAAGATACGGCTTTTAAGGGGTTTAGAAAGTTTAGGTGTTTAGATGGTATCTTTACAAAATGATAAAAGTAGGCGAATACAATACACTAAACGTAATAAGAGAAGCTGCATTTGGTATTTATTTAGATGATGGCGCAGAGGGTATTTTGCTACCCAAGCGTTTTGTGCCAGATAATACAAAAATTGACGATGAACTAACGGTGTTTATTTATCATGATGGCGATGAACGATTGATAGCAACTACTCAAAAACCAATTGGCACTTTAGGGGATATTGTAAAATTAAGAGCCGTAACGGTAAACCCTCAAGGTGCTTTTTTAGACAATGGATTAATGAAAGATTTGTTTGTACCCAAAAGCAAACAACAACAAGGTATGATGCCCAATGGGGAGTATTTGGTAAAAATTTACATTGATGAACAAACGGGAAGATTGGCAGCTACAGAACGTATTGAACAATTTTTACGTAATGACAACATAGCATTAAATGTATTAGACGAAGTAGATTTAACTGTATATAGAAGAACTGATATTGGGTATGTTGTTATTATAAATAATATACATACTGGCGTTTTGCACCACAACGAAATTTATAGAGCTATAACCGTAGGTGATAAATTTAAAGGATTTATTAAAAAAATTTATAGCGATAATAGAATTGATGTTGCCGCTGGCAAAACAGGTTTTAAACGAGTAGAGGATGAAGGCGAAAAAATTATTCGTTTGTTAAAAGAGAATGATGGCTACTTACCCTATTACGATAAAAGTGAACCTGATGATATTTATAGTTTTTTTAGCATGAGTAAAAAAACATTTAAAATGACGATTGGAAATTTATACAAACAAAAGAAATTGAGTTTGGAAAAAACTGGAATTCGCTTAATAGATTAATAGTTGCAAATGAATGATTTTTGGTTGATAGCATTAGCCACTTTAGCAAGCTTTTTTGCTGGCTTTGTAGATGCTGTAATTGGTGGTGGTGGGCTAGTACAAGTTCCTGTGCTATTTATACTTTTCCCCAATACGTTACATACCAATATTATAGCCACTAACCGTTTTGCAAGTATTGCTGGTACTATTGTAGCAGCTAGGCATTATTTAAAAACCATAACAGTTAATTATACATTTATTGCTATTGCTGGGGTTAGCACTGCAATAGCATCCTACGCTGGTACATTTTTAATGAACAAGATACCCGTTACTATTTTTAAACCTATTTTATTTTTTTTAATTGCTGCGTTAACCATTTATACCATTTTTAAAAAAGAAATTGGACAAATAGAAAAAGTACAGCCTAATAAAAACAAACTCTATTTTTTATTTGCTGCTATTGGTATTGTATTAGGGTTATACAACGGTACTATTGGCCCTGGCACAGGAACCTTACTCGTTTTTTCGTTAGTCCAATTTGTAGGTTTTAGTTTTTTAAAAGCTAGTGCTTATGCAAAAGTTATAAATGCTATTGCAGATGGTGCATCGTTAATTGCCTTTTTATTACAAGGTGCTGTACTTTTTACTCTAGCCATTCCCATGCTTTTATCTAATATGTTAGGTGCTTATGTGGGTAGTAAAATGGCTATAAAAAAAGGGAATGAATTTATCCGAATATTTTTTATACTAGTAATGATTTTACTATTAGGAAAATTGGGTTGGGATATTTTCAGTACTTCTTTGTAAAATTACTTAACTATACAAACCCTAACACAATAACATGTAAGCGGATTAACGGCAGGTACTTATTATCTATAACTTGCCAGTGATAACAAATTGATGTAAAAAGTAATTGTGCATTTGTCTAACGTTAGTAAAAAGTAGAAATAATGTTTTAAAATCTATCTTTATAATTATTTATTTACCGATACAAAATTTTCCAAAGATAGTTCCTAATATATCTTTATCATGCTCAACATTACCCGTAAGCGAAGCTATATGGCTTAATGCTTTTTTAATATCAACACTAATTAAATCGCCACTTAAATTATTGGCTAAACTGGTACTTATTTCTTGTAAGGATTGTAAGGCATTATTTAATTCGTTGTAATGCCTTGCATTCGTAATTATAGTACCTTCATTTGTAATTTTATCAATGCTTGAGGTAGTAATAATTTGCTTTACCAATTTATCTACACGCAACTTATTTTTTGCAGAAATAGCTAGCGTATTTACCTTGGTAAGTGTTGCAACAGCTTCTTCAATATCGTAGCCATTGCAACTACTTATTGCATCAATTTTATTTAATACAATAATGCAATTTTGATCGGCTCTTAACTCTAACGATTTATATTGTAGTATTATATTTTCTACTTTTTCGGAAATATCAACTACTGATAAAACTATTTGAGCTTCACTAATTTTTTGTTTTGCTTTTTCTACCCCAATTTTTTCAATTTCATCGTTGGTGTGGCGTAAACCTGCAGTATCAATAAATCTAAAATTTACTCCATCTAATTGTATGGTGTCTTCAATGGTATCTCTGGTAGTACCTGCAATAGCGCTTACTATAGCTCTATCTTCATTTAGCAAGGCGTTTAATAAAGTAGATTTTCCTGAGTTTGGTTTACCTACAATAGCAACGGGTATTCCATTTTTTATTGCATTGCCAATTTTAAAAGAATGCAAAAGCGGTTCAACTTCTTTTTGTATGCTTAAAATATTTTGTTGCAAAATTTTCCTATCTACAAATTCAACATCTTCTTCCGAAAAATCTAATTCTAATTCTATTAAAGCTGCAAAATTTATTAATTCTTCTCTTAAATATTGCAACTGATTAGCAAAGCCACCACGTAACTGACTTAATGCAATTTGTTTTGCTTTTTGAGAGTTTGATGCTATTATGTCTGCAACCGCTTCTGCTTGTGTTAAATCTAATTTTCCATTTAAAAAAGCCCGTTGTGTAAACTCACCTGCTTTTGCAATTCTTGCACCGTTTTCTACACAAGCATTAATAATTTGCTGTTGTACAAATGGGCTACCATGGCAGCTAATTTCCACTACATCTTCTCCTGTATAACTTTTAGGGTTTTTAAATAATGAAATTAACACCTCATCTAAAACGACATTGTTATCTTTTAACATACCTACATGTAAGGTGTGTGTTGGTTGTGTCGTTAAATCTTTACTAGGAAATAATTTATTGGTAATTGTTATGGCCTGTGCACCACTTAAACGTATTACACCAATAGCGCCAACGCCTTGTGCTGTTGCTAACGCTACAATGGTATCATCCCATCCTAATAAATGATTATGCATGGCACAAAGGTAATGTTTACCGAAGAGTCGCAAAGACGTAAAGAGTTATTTTGTTTTAATTTTTAATACTCACTACTTCACACCCTACTCCTCTCCAAAGGAGAGGTAACTAGAACAGGGTGTATTACAATTTGAAGAACTTATTAAAAATAGACATAAAGCAACTATATTTTTATGCTTTTTTTACTAAACAACTGCAGTATAACTCCAATAAAAATAACCAATAACGCTCCTATTACATTTAACCATAGGAAAGAAACAACTTCTAAATTATAGATGGAAATTACTAAAATTTCGGAAAGAATAGCAGCAATAAAAGTTGCATTAGCCTTTACTTTTTTAGCAAAAAAAGCAATTAAAAAAATACCTAAAATAACACCATAAAATAAGGATCCTAAAATATTTACCGTTTCAATTAAGCTAGTACCAATATTGGTGGCAAACATAGCAACAACTATGCAAAATAAGCCCCAGCCTAATGTGTACCATTTTGCTGTTTTATAACTTTGCTCCTCAGATAAGTTTTTATAAAAGAATTGTTGATGAAAATCAACTACGGTACAAGCCGCTAAAGAGTTTAAAGCTGCTGCTATGCTTCCCCAAGCCGATAAAAATAAAATTGCAATAAATAACCCAATTAGGCCCTTTGGCAAATAGTCCATAGCAAAGCGTAAAAAAACAAAATTGGTATCACTAACATCTTCGTTTGGTAAGGCTTTTTTTAATATGGCTTTATACTCCTCTCTGCTTTTATTTGCAGCCTCAATATTATTTTCTTGTAAATAAATGGTATACTTTTTTTCTTTTGCTATAAGTTCATCTTTATAACTAGTGGCAAACGCTTTTTCTTGCTTTACATTATCAAAATAAATAGGTGCTTTGTTATTTATGTAAAATAAAAATGTAAAAACCCCCAACATTAAAATAATATACTGCATTGGAATTTTTACTAAGCCATTTAAGAGTAAACCCCTTTTACTTTCTTTTGTACTTTTGGCTGTAATATATCTACCTACTTGACTATGATCTGTTCCAAAATAACTGAGTGCTAAAAAAAAGCCTCCTATAATTCCACTAAAAATATTATACTTATCGTTCCAATTAAAGCCTTTATCGGTAAAACCTGTAGTTATGGTATTAATTTTTCCATACGTGGCTGCTTGTTTTAGGGCTTGGGCTATGGTTTGCCCATCTGGTAATAATTTTATTACCGAATATATAATTAGTCCTAGCGTTGCAAACACTAATAACATTTGAATTTTTTGGGTATGTGCTACTGCTTTTGCCCCACCAGTTACGGTGTAAATAATTAAAAAACCTCCCATTAATATATTGGTGATGTAAATATTCCAACCAAATAATGTACTTAATACAATGGCAGGTGCATACACACTTATGCCTGTACTTAAACCCCTACTTACTAAAAATAAAAACGAGGTAAGTGTTCTTGTTTTTACATCAAATCTATTTTGTAAGAATTCGTAGGCTGTTGTAATTTTTAATTTGTTGAAAGCTGGTACAAATACAAAAGCTATAACTAGCATGGCTAAAGGCAAACCAAAATAATATTGTACAAAACGTATTCCATCGCTATAGGCTTGGCCTGGCCCAGTTAAAAAAGTAATTGCACTTGCTTGTGTACCCATTATACCTAGCAAAATGATGTACCAGGGCATTTGCCTATTGCCTAAAAAATAACCATCTAAATTTTTTGTTGTACGGCTTTTGTAAACACCATACGCAATGATGCCAGTTAGGATTGTGATTAATATAAACCAGTCGAGTGAGCTCAATTAGTTATGAGTTATGAATTATGAGTTATAAATTATCTTGCTATTAACTTTTATTTTTAAAAACCACTTTGCTTTTAGGTAATGGTACATTTGGCTTTTTTGTTTTAGGTTTTTCAATTTCGGGTGTTTGTTTTGTGGCTAGTAAATTAGCTAGCAATCTATACGCACCTGGCACACCGGCAGGCAATTGCCTAAATAAAGCTAGGCCAGTGTATACAAATTTTCCTTTACCATAATCGGCTATAATCAAGCTACCATCTTGCTCTTGTGTTTCGCCAAAATCATTAAAGCCTAAAATACGTTTATAATTACTATCAATTTTTTCGGCATTATAAATACTTCGTTCTTGTATCCACTCTTCAAAATCATTTTCAGTTATTTTATTTGGATAATTTAATGCAGGATGATTGGGATGTAAAAAATTTACTTTAGCTTCTTCGTCTGTAACTCTATTTCTACTTATGGTAAATGGATACGGCGAAATTTTTGCTTTTACTGGTCCAATTTGATTACTAGTATTATATTGAGTAAGCATTACGCCACCATCTTTTACATATTGCATCAATACATCATATACATTATTCATCCACTCGTTAGTATTGTATGTTCTTACACCAGTAACAATGGCATCAAACTGTTTTAGGTTGTTGGCTGTAATATCACTTTCTTTTAATAAGGTTACTTTATATCCCATTTGCTCTAAAGCTTGTGGTACTTTATCGCCTGCACCAACGATGTAGCCTATGTGAGAGCCGATTTTATTATAGCTTAAATCTATAAATGTAAAAGTTGCATTTTTTACATAAAAAATTGAGGGGATGTGATCATAATTTATTTCACGAAGATTTTGATATGATTCACCATCTTTATCATATGCAATGTCAGTATAACTTTGAACTTTATTACTAAGATTTCCTAAACTATCAAACATAGGAACCGGAAGCCAACTAAATTTAGTACTCAATTTTATCGTTTGATTTTTTGAAAGCAAAGTATCAGTTGTAGTTAGTTTGCCCAAATATTTTTTATCACTTGTATAAATGTATTTTGCAAAATTATTTTTGTCTTTAAATGATTTTACTTCCCAGATGGTTGAGGTTTTATTAAAAGAAATTTCAGGAATTGATTTTACAGAAAAAGAAGGCACCACATTCACCGGTTGAAAAATTTCTCCCTTTACCGGATCTGTATATTTATAGCGAATAGGTTTTGTAAATGTAAATTCTTTTCCTTCTATCATCATACTAAAATCTACACTCATGGGTTCGTTTTCGGCTTTACCAATAAGTGTTTGATCGGCAATGTTAAAACTACCCTTATCCATAGCATCTACCAACCAATAAGGCTGCGTAAGTTTTGTAGTAGGTTGTATATAATGGCTGTAAGTTTTTACTCTATTTTCATTTTTCTTTAACTGGTCAAAAATTAAAAACTCTTCATCAATTTTAACATCTGCACTTTGTATACTATCCCCTCTTCTATTATTTACTACAAAGTTTAATTTTAAACTATCGCCTTGTACTGCATAAGGTGTAGTGGTTGTAGCTTCCATAAACAACCCTGCAGATTGTTCTATACAATTTTTTATTTCAGAAAGTTTTATTTTTTTCCAATGATCTAATTTTACTTCTTTTTCTATAAAAAAATATAAATTCACTAAATTTTTAATTGACTTTTCTGGATTTGCTGTTGAATAAGTCTGAGCTATTTGGTCAATTTGGTCTTTTATATTTTGAGGCATTGCAGTGGGCATTTGTATTCCAAACGTCTTTACCCAATCCGTTTCTATTCCATCAAACAAATCATTTACAGGAGCTTTCCCTTTAATTATTTTAAAATATTCAATACTTGTTCCTCTTTGGCTTGGCACACCAAATCCTTGGCTTTTATGTTGGCTTCTACTTTGTGCAGCCATTTCGCCATAACTTTTTCCCAGCAAAGGATTATAAAGCCCAACATCTATTTTAAACTGATCATCTCGTTGTGTATTTGTGCTTCCAAAATTAAAGGTATTCCAAAGCAATCTTTTAGCTTGCCATGTGGTTACATATTTTAATTGCTCAGGAAATTTGGTTGGATCGGCAGCTGCGTCAAAGGCTTGTTCTGCTAAAATACCGCTAGCGGTATGGTGTCCATGTCCACCCTCCCCAGTTGTGGGAAAACGAGTTATAATAACATCTGGTTTAAACGTTCGTATAACCCAAACCACATCGCTTAAAATTTTATTTTGCCCCCAGGTTTTAAAGGTTTCTTCTGGGCTTTTGCTATATCCAAAATCATATGCCCTAGTAAAAAATTGCTCTGCACCATCAACTCTTCTTGCAGCTAATAATTCTTGTGTACGAATTAAGCCTAAATCAATTCCTTGCTCATCGCCAATTAAATTTTGTCCGCCATCACCTCTTGTTAAACTTAAATAACCTGTACGGTATAATTTTTCATTGGCTAAATATCCTAACAGCCTTGTATTTTCATCATCGGGATGTGCAGCAATATATAAAACAGAGCCTAGTACATTTAGCTTTTTTATGTTTTGTAAAATTTCTGATGAGGTGTAGGATTTAGGGGTTTGTGAAAACCCTAAAGAAATAAAACAAAAAGATACGATTACACCTACTATTATTATTTTCATTCTAAATTCTAAATTTTAAATTCATAAATCTTTACTGCCCAACTAAAAAAACTGCATTACTAAAAAGTAGTTTGCCATTTTCCCAAAAGCTTCTAAAAATCGGGTCATCTGCAAAATAAATAATTGAGCCATTACCCATTGGCTGAACAGCTAATACTGTTCCATCTTTTATTTTATTTTTTAATTTACTACCCACAAAACCTGCAACTTGGTTTTCCTTTTTTACTATACCTACATTCCATCCATCTTTCATAAACTCGTACACATTATCGTTTTGCTTCAATGTAAAATAATTTTTGTTGTATCCAAATGCTAGAGGGTGTGTATCATCCATTTCTACTTTATAAATAGCTCCAGGGATAGTTCCAGCAACACCATCTCTTTTTCTGTTTTCATATTTTTTTACATCGGCATAAATGTTTTTATCATCTTTCTTTTCTTCTTCAGTCTTTTTTATTTTAATTCCCCAATCGCCATTTGCCATTTGTGCAACAGCATTATCAATAGCAACTATTTTACCACCTTGCTTTACCCAAGTTTTTAAATCGGCACTTATATCTTTATCAGTTAAAAATTTATACCTACCATTAGGTAAAATAAGCACATCAATATTTTTTAAACTAACATCACTTATTTCATCAGCATTAATTAACGTAATAGGATAATTTAATTGTTGCTCAAAAAAGTGCCACACCTCGCCTGCAGCATTAGCATCAACCCCTTTACCAGTAAGTAATACCACGTTTTTCTTTTTAAGTAAATGGTTTTTTTCTGACCCAAAATCAAACCCCTTATTTACCATGCCGCCATTCAAATCATACAATTGAATACTGTTTGCACTAGCTAGTTGCATAATGTCATTCATATTATTTTTAGTAGATGGCAATACCAATATAGTGCCTCTTTCAAAATTTTCATTCCCCATTAAAAAAGTTTGCTCGGCAAATTTTAGCACACAGTTTTTTTGTAAAAGTTTACCCAAAAAACTTGCTGCATTTACACCACTCCATTTAAAAGCATAGCCATAGCTTGTTGGCCTATTACTAATTTTTGTAATTGTAATTTCTTCCCCATTTGGTATTTCGTTTTTACAAGCAAACGCATTTAACCCATATACATAAGGTAAACTCCAAGCCGTAATATCGTACGTAGCACTATCTGGCAATTTAGTTTGCGGCTCTAGCAAAACCTTTACCATTGAAGAATGTGACTGTTTACTTTGGATAATTATATCGCCTTTAGTTATATTAAAAGCATTTTCTTTACCAGTATTGTATTCAAATCCATTGGCAGTTAAAGTTCTATCTGCGGCTACACATGTATATATAATTTCATTTTTTTCTAGGATATTTAAAAAAGCATTTCTTCGTACCGTATCATCCCCTTTTATAACAAAACTTTTATAACTACTGTACCCAACATTTTTTGCTGTAGTAAAATAATTTTGAAACTCACTTATTAATTTAGTTTGATAGACACTTGCCATTTCAATAGTACTCATACTTGTAGTAAAATGATGAGCAATTCTATCTTTTAACGTAAGGGTATCTCCATCATTTTTTATAACTGTTAATCCGCCGCTGCTATGCCCAGCTTGTTCGTACGTCATACCAATTGCTCCATTGTACATTGGATAGGTATCGCCGTATGATGGGTAAAATAAATCAAAAATTTCTTTGGTAAAATAAAACCAACCATTAGCATCAAAGTACTTTGCATGATTTTTACCAATCGTTGTTTGAAAATCTCTTTGCCATGGTGTAATCACTTCATGAAAAGGCTCTGCCGCTGGAGCAAAATAATAGGTATTATTAATACCTTGTTCATGAAAATCGCAATGAATTTGTGGCATCCATTCGTTATATTTTTTTAATCGCTGTTGCGTTTCTACTTGTGTTTGCCAAGCCCAATCTCTATTTAAATCAAAATTGTAATGATTTGTTCTCCCTCCAGGCCAAGGCTCACTATGCTCTCTACTATCAACGTTGGCATTAGGTGTTTTACCAACTTGGCTATTATACCAGTTAACATATCTATCTCTACCATCCGGATTAAGGCAAGGATCAATAATTACTATTGTATTCTCTAACCATTTTTGAGTAGCCAAATTTTTTGTATTTGTTAATTCATATAAAACCTTCATGGCCACCTCGCTGCTGCTTGTTTCGTTGCCATGTACATTATAACTTAACCAAATAATTGTTGGTGCATTTGTGGTAAATACATTTCCTTTTTCAATACCTGCTAAGCGTAAATTATTTTTTCTTATCTCCTCAATCCTACTCATATTTTGTGGCGATGAGATGATGGCTAACAATAAATCTTTACCCTCATTTGTTTCACCATATTTTTCTAACTTCATATTAAAAGGCGAATTACTAGCGGTATAATTAAAGTAATTAACAATTTTAAAATGGGGAGTCCATTTTATTCCTAATTGGTAGCCTAAAAATTCGTCTGGGCTTTTTAATTGGGCAAAACATAGTATAATACAAGTTTGTAAAAAAGCAGCTAAAAATAGTTTTTTCATTTGTTTAAATATATCAAACGAAAATAACTAAAAAAGGGCAAAGGCTACGTTAAACAAAAGTGTTTTATCGTTATATTTGATAATTATTTTATGATTCCCTAATAACACATATTATGCAAAGAGGATTTCGTTTTAAAGAAACAAGCTGCTCAGTATTTTTTTATCAACTTTTTTTATTGAATTTCTGCTTCCTTTTTGTTTCTACAAATCTATATAGTCAAACTAAAATAAATGCATTCCAATACACATCTACCAAACAAATCGAATGTAAAAACGGTGCAGTTGTATCGGCACATCCATTGGCAAGCAAAGTAGGTTTATCTATTTTACAACAAGGGGGCAATGCAATAGATGCTGCTATTGCAACCCAGTTAGCACTTGCAGTTGTGTACCCAGGTGCAGGTAATATTGGTGGTGGTGGTTTTATGGTTGCACATTTAACTAACGGTAAAAACGTTGCCATAGACTACCGAGAAAAAGCACCAGAAAAAGCTACAAGAGATATGTATTTGGATGCTAACGGTAACGTGCAAATGAACTTATCGCAAGATGGGCATTTGGCTGCAGGTGTGCCAGGTACCGTTGCAGGCTTGTTTGCATCGCATAAATACGGCAAACTACCATTTGATAAATTAATACAACCAGCCATTGATTTAGCCGAAAATGGTTTTGCCCTTACAAAAAGAGAAGCAGCATCTTTAAATGATAATAAAAATGAATTTATAAAATTAAACGCTAGCCCAGTTGCCTTTGTAAAAGATGTTGCCTGGAAACTTGGAGATACCCTGATACAAAAAGAGTTGGCCAACACCTTAAAACGCATAAGAGATAACGGACAAAAAGGGTTTTATGCAGGCGAAACAGCACGTTTTATTGTAGAAGAAATGCAAAAAAATGGAGGCCTAATTAATTTTGAAGATTTAGAAAAATATACAGCTAAGGAAAGGCCTGTAGATAATTTTATGTACAAGGGATATCGTATCATAACTATGCCTTTACCAAGTAGTGGCGGCATTATTATGCAACAAATGCTTAAAATGATTGAACAAAGAAATATTAGTAATTTAAAATTTCAAACACAACAAAGTGTACAGCTAATTATAGAAGTTGAACGTAGAGCCTTTGCAGATAGAGGTGAATTTTTAGGCGACCCCGATTTTGTAAAAGTGCCTGTAAAAACCTTAGTAAGCCATCAATATCTTACCAAAAGAATGAAAGATTATGACCCTTCCATTGTAGGAAAAAGTAGCATTACAAAAGCAGGTCTAGTAAAAGAAAGCGAAGAAACTACTCATTTAAGTATTGTAGATGTTTATGGAAATGCAGTGTCGGTTACTACTACACTAAATGGTGGCTATGGTAGTAGAACGGTAGTGAGTGGTGCTGGTTTTATTTTAAATAATGAAATGGACGATTTTAGTGTAAAGCCCGGTGTGCCTAATATGTATGGAGCAATTGGTAATGAAAAAAATGCTATTGCACCAGGCAAAAGAATGCTAAGTAGTATGACGCCAACTATTGTTTTAAAAAATAATAAACCCTATTTAGTTGTTGGTACTCCTGGGGGCACTACTATACCTACAAGTGTTTTTCAAACTATTGTTAATGTTATAGATTTTGGTATGAATGCAAATGATGCTGTAAATAAGCCAAAGTTTCATCATCAATGGTTACCCGATGAAGTTTTTGTTGAAAGAGATTTTGATGCAGCAACAAAAAAACAATTAGAAAAAATGGGCTATAAAATTACAAACCGTGGAAATATTGGCAGAACTGAATTGATAATGATAAAGAATAAAAAAATAATTGCAGTTGGTGATAAAAGAGGGGAAGATGCTGCAGAGGGATACTAAGGATTATGAATTATAAATTATGAATTATAAATGATGAGTTACCTTTATATTATAGATAACTCATAACTAATGTCTCTCTACTCCCACTTCTTAGATTCAACCATTACCAGAGTTACCTATTATAAAACCCTTGCCGATAAAACATTTGAACAACTTGACGAGAAAGATTTTCATTTTATGTCCAATCCCGAAAGCAATAGCATAGCCTTTATTATACAACATATGGCGGGTAATATGATTAGCCGATGGACTAATTTTTTAACTACAGATGGCGAAAAAAATTGGCGTAATAGAGATGCAGAATTTGAAGATCAACAGCTATCCAAAGAAAAATTAATTGCCCTTTGGGAAAAAGGATGGCTGTGTTATTTGGCTACACTTGAAAACCTAACTGAAGATGATTTACTTAAAACTATAACTATACGTAACGAAGGTTTGTTGGTGGTAGATGCTATTCAACGCCAACAAGCACACTATCCATACCACGTAGGGCAAATTGTATATTTAGGCAGATTAATTAAAAAACAGGATTGGAAAAATCTATCTATACCCAAAGGCACATCGCAACAATTTAATAATGAAAAGAAAAAATAATTTTACTATTTATTTACTTATTTGCCTTAGCTAATCTAAAATAGTACTTTTACCTACAATAGAAATTATCAAACATATTTTTGCTATTTTCTTTTTTACAATTAGCATTCAAGGTATTTTTGCACAAACGACTAAATTTGGTATTAGAGTAGGTTATAATTATGCAAGTTCTAAGGCTTCTTATGCTGGAATAAAGCAACCTGTTACTGCAAAAAGTGGTTTTGGTTTAGCTCTTACTACAAAATTAGATTTTGAAGGTATACTTAGTTTAAATATTGGTTATTATTTTAAGTAATATTTAGTGCTATTTATAACACTTTGGTATCCTATTTGCCTATAACGGGTAAATAGTTAATTTTACACAAAATAGTATCATAATTCTGCATAGGCTTGGTAATATATTAAAATGGATAATGCTTATACTGCTTTTTTGGGCAGCATTTATGGCAATATGCTATTTTGTTTATGGGCAAAATAAATGGTTATTCTATTTTTTGCTTTGCCTTTTAGCCCTATCATTTGCTTACACCTTTATTAAAATTAAGCACAAAATTGCTTTTTTTGTTAGCATCATTTTACTGTTGGCCTCCCTTTGGCTGGGTATAAACTACACCCCCTTTCAAAATTTTTTAGTTAAAAAAGTTGCTGCAAAAATATCTAAAAGTTTAAAAACAAAAGTAGAAATAAAGCATATTGACTTTAGCTTTTTTAATAAAATGAATATAGAAGGGATATTATTAGAGGATAAGAAACAAGATACCTTGTTGTATGCAGGCCTTGCTAAAGTAAATATTACCGATTGGTTTTTTTTTAAGGATAGCGCTGTTTTAAAGTATACAAATTTAACTAACACCATTGTTAATTTAAAAAGAACAGATAGCATTTGGAATTATCAATTTTTAATAGACTACTTCGATAGCCCTAGTCCAGGTAAAAAAAAGAAACAGGGTTTACATTTAGACTTAAAAGATATAGAAATTGAAAACCTTACATTTAATAGAGTAGATGAATGGGTTGGCCAAAACCTTGTAGCCTCTATAAAAAAATTCGACTTAAAAGCTAATAGCATAAATTTAAATAAAAAAATAATTGATATCAGTTCTATTGATTTAGTAGAGCCTATTTTTACACAAAGAGATTATCAAGGCAATAAATCAAAACTAGGCATTTCTTCTCCTCCCCAAAATAAGTTTACCCTACCTACAAAATACAAATGGAATAATGATGAGTGGAGTATACTTGTAAATACCATAACCTTAAAAAACGGAATATTTGCCTTAGACAAAGAAACAGAGCGTTTAGCCTTTACCGATAAATTTGATGGACAACACATGTTTTTTAATCAACTAAACGGAAGCTTAAAAAATGTACAATTTTTACAAGATACGTTGAGTACTAACATAAGTTTATCTGCAAAAGAAAAGAATGGGTTGGATGTACAAAAAATAAATGCCTTTTTTAAACTTACACCTGCAATGATGGAGTTTAATCAATTAGAATTAATTACACCAAAAAGTAAATTGAGTAATTATTATGTAATGCGGTATGAAAACTTTAATGCAGATATGAATAAGTTTATTAATAACGTAAAATTAGAAGGTAAATTTATTAATAGCAAACTACATAGTGATGATATTGCTCTTTTTGCACCAACCTTAAAAACGTGGAATAGGCTTTTTGAGCTTAGCGGAAATGCTAGAGGCACAATAGATAATTTAGTTACCCAAAACATGTTAATTAAAAGTGGCAATACTATTGTAAATGGAGATATTACGTTAAGTGGACTACCAGATATTACAACAACATTTATTGATTTTAAGTCGAAAGATTTAAGAACTACGCACACTGACTTGTTAATCCTTATTCCCCCTTTAAAAAAAGTAACACAACCACAGCTTAGCAAATTAGGTACTATAACCTTTAAAGGAAATTATACTGGCTTTATAAATGACTTTGTTGCTTATGGCAGTATTGGCACAAACCTTGGCACTATAAATGTAGATATTAATATGAAGTTACCTGCAAAAGGAACTCCAATTTATTCTGGTAAAATTAGTACAACTTCATTCAACCTTAGTAGTTTTTTAAATATCAAAACACTAGGTAATATTAGCGTTAATGGAAAAATGAAGGGTAAAGGGTTTACAGCAAAAGATGTACTGTTAAATTTTGATGGAACTATTAACCAAGTACAATTACTAAATTATAATTATCAAAATTTAATTGTAAAAGGCACATTAGATAAAAAATTATTTAAAGGCAATTTTTCTATTAACGATCCTAATTTAATTGTAGAAGATGCTGTGGGTATAATTGATTTTAATGAAAATAATTCGAAATTAAATTTAGATGGTTTTATACGAAAAGCAGACTTAAAGAAATTAAATATAATTAATGATGAATTTATTGTAAAAGGAAAATTAAATTTAAATTTTAAGGGTAAAAACATTGATACTTTTTTAGGCGGTGCAGCTATTGATGATGCTTTAATTACCCATAACGGACAAAAATTATCGTTAAATAATTTTACTATTTCTTCAACAGTACAAGATGGGCTAAAAGCATTATCTTTTAGCAGTAACGACGTGGAGGGCTCTATAAAAGGTGAATTTACTATAGAGCAACTACCCGATGCTTTTACGTTATTATTAAATAAATACTATCCTAGTTATTTTAAAAAGCCTTTACGTAAAGTCGATAATCAAAATTTTAGTTTTGATATAAAAACAAAAGAGGTTGATGAATATGTACAAATTATTGATAGGCGTTTAAAAGGTTTTAACAACACCACATTTGTAGGTAACTTAAAAATACCCGGTAATGAGTTAAATTTTACAGCCGATATACCCGAGTTTAGTTACGATGGAAAAACATTTGTAAATACACATCTACAATCTGTAGGCACAGGTGATACATTAGCTACAATAATAACGGTTGATGATATTAGCCTCAACGATAGTTTGCATTTACCACAAAGCAAATTAATATTACTTTCGGCAAAAGATATGACTACCTTAGATTTAACTACGAGTGCATCAAAAACCCTCAGCGATGCTCAGTTAAATGCTAGTATTCAAACATTGAGCGATGGCGTTAAAATACATTTCTTCCCCTCGTCTTTTATTTTAAACGATAAAAAATGGAATTTAGAAGATGATGGTGAATTAACGATTAGCAAATCAACCATTGATGCTAACCAAATTAAATTTAGCCAAGGTAATCAATCTATAATTATTGGTTCAAAAGAAAACGATGTTACAGGCAAAGCTGATATTGTAGCGGAATTAAAAAATGTAAACATAACCGATTTTACGCCTTTTATAAAAGAATTACCTAGATTAGAAGGGATTTTAACCGGCTCACTAACCTTACAAAACCCTTTTGGTAACCCTTTTATTGAGTTTGAAGGCAACGCCGAAAACTTTACTTTTGAAGATAAAAAAATTGGAAAACTAAACCTTAGTGCCACAGCAAATACCTCTACAGGCAAGGTTAGGTATAAAGCAAATGCTGATGAGGCTGTCTATAAATTCAACCTAGAAGGCGATGCAAATTATAAAGACAGTTTAGAAAATGTGTTAGACTTAAACTTTATATCCGAACGCTTTAATTTAGAAATATTAGACCCTTACTTGGAAGGCATTTTTAGTAATATGCAAGGCAATGCGGTAAATGATTTAAGGGTAACTATAGGTAAAAATGGTAAAACAATTACGGGTACAACTACCATAACAGATGGCTCGTTTAAAGTAAACTATACACAGTGTATCTATAAATTTACTAACGAAACAATTGTATTTAACCCCAACGAAATTAATTTGGGAGAAATGGAATTAAAAGATACGTTAAACAATACGGCTAAGGCAAGCGGAAAAATGTATCATAACTTATTTGATAATTTTGAATTTGATAATGTATTATTGAATTCGAAAAAATTATTAGTATTAAACACTACTAAAAAAGATAACAGTCAGTTTTATGGTAAAGTAATTGGCAATGCAACTTTAAAAATAGATGGCCCAGTAACCGATATGAGAATGGATATTAGTGGTGAGCCAAGCAGAAATGAAATTGATAGTAACCATATTTATATACCAAGTAGTACCAGCAAAGAAAACGGAACGTTGAACTATATTGAGTTTATACAATTTGGTACAAAAATGGATGACTTTGGTAAAGGTAAAAAGGGTACGAATATTTTAGTTAACATGGATTTAAAAACAAATCCTACTACAAAAATTGATGTTATTTTAGATGAAGAAACTGGCGATATTATTAAAGGTGGAGGAAACGGTGATTTAAAAATTACTGTGGGTAATAAAGAACCATTGAGCATACGTGGCACATACACTATCACTGGTGGAGAATACACGTTTAATTTTCAAACGGTATTAAAAAAATACTTTACCATTAATAATGGAACTATTGTTTGGAATGGTGATCCTTACAAAGCTGCAATAAATATAAAAGCAAATTATTTAGCTGCAAATGTAGATGTAGGTAATATTCCCACAACTTCTACAACAGGGTTTAAGCAAAAAGCAGATGTAAATATTATATCTACATTAACAGGTGAATTACAAAAACCTATTATTAATTTTGAATTTGTTGCGGATGGAGAAATAAAAAATGATTTTGTTTCAAAAAAATGGTTAGATGATTTAAAAAATAATCCTAACGAAATGAATAAACAAATAGTAAGTGTACTCTTGTTTAATTCATTTATTAATAGCCAACAAAACTTTTTAAGCGGTGGCAATGTTGCTGGGTTAGCAACAAATACAATTGGTGGTATTGTATCAAGTTTACTCACCAATTTATTCAATAAAGAATTAGAAAAAGCAACAAAAGGTGTATTATCTACCTACATAGATTTAAGTACTACAGTTAGTTTACAGCAACGAATAGCTTCATTACAAGCAAGCGTTAGCGCAGGTTTTAAAATTTTATTAAGTAATCGTTTACAAGTTTTAGTTGGGGGTAATTTAGATTATAATAACCCTTATGCCCAACTTGCCCGACGTGGTTTGCTTACGCCAGATATTTCGGTACAGTGGTTATTGAATAAAGATGGAAGTTTACGAGTAGTTGGTTTTAATAGAACGAATACAGATTTAAATTTAGGCCAACGTAACCGAAGTGGTGTAAGCCTTTCGTTCCGTAAAGATTTTGACAAATTTGGAGATTTGTTTAAAAAGAAAAAAAGATAGGGTTAGAAAAATAATACCTTATTCTTCATTCCAAATACGCCAGTTTTCTTCTGCCTGTAGTAATAGCATTTGGTAGCCGTTTTTTATAGTAGCCCCTTGCTCCTCTCCTTTTTGCAAAAACATTGTTTTTGTTGGATTATAAATTAAATCGTATAACAAATGTTTATGAGTAAGATGCTGATAGGGCAAATTTGGGCATTCATCAATATGGGGAAATGTACCAACTGGTGTAGTATTTATAATTACTAAATGTTGCAGTAAAATTTTTTGTGTTAGGTTTTCATACAGTACATCAATTTCATCCGTCATCCTTCTCCCCACAACTAAAAAGGTAATACCTAAATTTTTCAAACAATACTTCACTGCATCAGCTGCACCGCCATTGCCCAATACCAAAGCTTTTGTATGGTGTTGTTGTAACAGGGGCAAAAGCGATTTTTCAAACCCAATAACATCTGTATTATAACCAATTAAACGTTCGCCATCTATTTTAATACAATTACAAGCATTTAACCCTAATGGTAAATTAGCAGTGTTGGTTAAAAAAGGAAGTATATTTTTTTTGTGCGGTATAGTAACATTCAATCCTTTTAACATAGGATTTTGTTGTAAAATATTTTTTATTCCCTCGGCTCTTTCAATTGGATAAATTGAGTAGGATGCATCCACAATACCCTCATCCAAAAATTTTTTTGTGAAATAATTTTGTGAAAAAGAAAATCTTAATGGATAACCTATAATGCCGTAGTGCTGCATTAGACTTGTTTTTTATCCAAATATAAATGGAACGTATCACCACGTAATCCAATACGCATAGCTTCTAACGGAATAACTTCGTTAGGAGCAATATTACCAAGGTTTACATTACAACCAATTAATTCTAAAAAGTATAATTGTTGTGCTTTTTGGGGAGCTTCCCAAATAATTTTCCCTTCGGGTATTTGTGTTAAAATTTCTTGTACCAATCCTTCTCTTACTTCTCCACTACCTCTATATATACCTACGTTACCAGCTTCTCTTGCCTCTGCAATTACGTAGGTTGACCCGCTTTCTAATTCGGCTTTCATTAATTCAATCCATTTATACGGCGCCATAATATGTGCGGCATCTTTACTACCTACTTCACTTAATACAGTACAGTGTTTAGTTAATTTTTCTATATAGCCGCATTTTTCTGCATGTGGTATTTCAATAGAGCCATCGCTAACTTCTACATAACTTACGCCAAACTCTTTGCATACATTTATATAATCTTCAAACTGATTTCTAATCACAAATGCCTCAAACAACGTACCACCAAAATAAACTGGCATATCATGCGCTCTATAAACAGCTAATTTTTCTTTAAGATTTGGTGTTACAAATGATGTTCCAAAACCTAACTTTACCATATCAACATGTGGTTTAGCTACACTCATAAAATTTTTAGCTTCGTCTAAACTAAGTCCTTTATCCATAACCATTGTTATGCCATGGTCACGAGGTTTTGCATTACGTTCTGGTATTTGAGAAAGATTAAAATTCATGCTAGGTTATTTATTTTAATAAGGTGCAAAGATAAAAAAAAATGAGCAGTTGACAATGGGTGGATTTAAGCAATAAACTTAATAATTTTCCTAAAAAAATTAAAAAGACTATTTTCCTGTAGGTGTAGTTTCTTTTTAATTAAATAGATTTTTTCTTTTTATACCTAGCAATCACATCAACCACATGCTGGTTTTGTAAAATAGATGGATTTAGCTCTATAAATTTTTTAATTAATTTAGGGTTTTTTGTCATGGCAATATCTAATTGTAGAAGGCCTTCTTTTGATTTGCCTAGTGCAAATTGTATAGCGCTTTTGTAATACAAAAAAATAGGTTTAGCCTCTGTTTGTTCGTAAGCAAAGTCTACATATACTAACGCATCATTAAACAACGTTGCTTTATACAAACACTTTAATAACTCTAACCAACCATTTACATTCTTAGGCTTTAGGCGTACAACATTTCCAAAATAAATAATGGCTTCATCAAGCTTATTTAACTCCATATAGCACTGACCCATAGCTAAATTAAAATCGGGTTGTTGCTTATACATACGCATAGCCGTTTCCAAAAACTTTATAGCACTAGTCCATTGTGCTTCGTTCATGTAGGTACAGGCTATTTTAAAAATAAGCTGACTATCTGTAGTATTTAAGTGACTTGCTTTTTTATAGTAAAATCTTGCATTTGCATAATCATTCAACCTATCGTAGCAATGGCCTATAGCCTCGTAAATAACATCTTCGGGCCTTGCTAGCTCTAACACCTTTTCTAATACTTCAATAGCTTCTTTATACTTGCGTAAACGTATGTACGCATCTCCCATATTACGTAAAGCATAGTCAAACTTTTCTTCTATAGCTATTGCGTATTGATAGGCATCTATTGCTTTTTCGTATAATTTTATGCCTTGATAGGCTGCACCCAAATTAAACCAAGCCAATTCGTTAAAAGGAAATCCTTCAATGATTTTTTGATGGAGTTTTATACCCTCTTCATTACGCCCAGTAAAATCTGTCCAAAAACAAATTTTATACAAGGCTTCTTCGTTGTTAGGCTCAATATCTAAAATCATTACTAAACAATCAAATACTTTTTCAAAATTTTCATAGTCGTCGTAAACATCTGCTAATTCAAAAAGTAAATCTAATTTTTCATCGCCAGTAAAATCATCAATTGCAGCTTCTAAAACAGCAGCTGCTTTTTCTTGCATATCTAAGGCTAAATATGCATCGGTTTTTAAAATGTACAAATTAGTATCTCTCCTATCTAAAAGTTCGGCTTTATCTAAAATAGGTAATGCTTCGGCATATTTTTTTAGTGCTATTAAAATATCTGCTTTTCTAAGTAAGAGTGCGGCGGAGTAAACATATTGTTCTATTCCATATTCTGCAGCTTGAAGTGCTAAGGCTAGTTGTTCTTTTTCGTCGTAGTAGTCAATAATTCGTTCGAAAGATTCTTCTTCAATAAAAGAAAAATTTTTTCCTTTTTTAAGGTTGTCGTACTGTTGAAGTAGCTCCTTTAATTCATCTCTATCTTGTCGATAAGGATTGTAACTCATATGCTGTAGGTTATTGTAAATTAAGCAGTTTTATTGAAATAAACAATTTTTGAGGGTTATTTATATGTATAAAAGTTAAAATATTGCTAAAACAAGAGATGAGTGGTAATTGAATTACGAATATTTTTTAATATATTTGTACTATAAAATTAAATACCAATGATAAAGATTATCAAAACTTCAATTTTAGTTGTTGTACTTATTTGTACTACAAATACAGTTTTGGCTGATAAGGGTATTGGAAAAAAAGCTAAAAATAAAGTAACCGTTAATATTTCGAGTAATTTTAATTCAATTAAAAACTCCTTATATAGCAATTTAAAAAATGGCTTATTCTACCGTGGAAGCATTTTAGTTAAAAAGCAGTACTCAACAAGTAGTGTTTATAATACTTCTTTAATTACTTTTCAAAAAGGCAACACCACTTATGTTGTTCCGTACAAAAATAGAATTGTAATGCCCGATATTAAACAAGGTTATACTGGTGTAAAAATTAGAATCCCCGTTAATTAATAAAAAATTATTATAAATAAAAAATCCTTTCTTTCGAAAGGATTTTTTTATGGACTAACCTCTTGTTTATTTTTCCATTTGCTCAATAACGCTTTGCGTAACCCCAGTAAAGCTAAAGCCACCATCATGAAACAAATTTTGCATGGTTACATATTTAGTTAAGTCGCTAAATAAGGTAACAATATAATCGGCACAGGCCTCTGCACTTGCATTACCTAAAGGGCTCATTTTTTCGGCATAATTTATAAATCCATCAAACCCTTTTACACCACTACCTGCGGTAGTACGTGTAGGCGATTGAGAAATAGTATTTACCCGTACTTGTTTTTTTACTCCGTATTGATAACCAAAATTACGAGCAATACTTTCTAACATTGCCTTATTATCGGCCATATCGTTATAATCTGGAAAAACTCGTTGTGCAGCAATATAACTAAGTGCTACTACACTACCCCATTCATTTATAGCATCTTGCTTCATTGCTGCTGCTAGCACTCTGTGTAAACTAAGGGCAGATATATCTAATCCTTTATGGCTAAAGTCGTAATTGTTTTCGGTATAGGTTATTCCTTTACGTACATTAATACTCATACCTATGGAGTGTAAAATAAAATCTACTCCACCACCAAAATGTTCTTTGGCTTGTGTTATAAGGTTGGCTACATCATCGTTATTGCTTACATCGCAAGCAATAACTGGCGCACCTATAAGTTCTGCTAATTTATTAATTTCTCCCATACGCATAGCTACAGGTGCATTGGTTAACACAATTTGCGCCCCTTCTTCATGGCAACGTAATGCGGTTTTCCAAGCAATAGATTTTTCGTCTAGCGCACCAAATATTATTCCTTTTTTTCCTTTAAGTAAGTTGTACGCCATAGTAGTTTAGTAGTTTTAGTAAAGATAAAATTATTTATGTAAAAAGCTATTGTAAAAGCTTTGCTATTTTAATTATCAAAAATACACCCACAGTTATATATACAAATATTGCTAAAATTACTATTAAAAAATAAGCTCCTAAACGTTTAATGGTTTCCCTTGGTCTAATTTTCTTTTGCAAATATTTATTAAAAAAATAAAACGGAATGGTCATTAAGAATGGTATTCCAATTTTAAGAAGCAAATATGGTACTATTAAAAAAACATCGATTTAATTTCCTACCATTTCTCTTGCATTTTCTAGGGCTGCAGCAGTTGGTCTTTCGCCACCTAGCATTTGTGCAATGGTAGTTATACGTTCATCATTATTGAGTAATCGAATATTAGTTACTATTTTATCCTCTTTAATAGCCTTATACACAAAATAATGTGCATAGGCTTTTGCTGCAATTTGTGGTTGATGTGTTATGGCAATTAATTGATGATTAGTAGAAAGCTCCCTCATAATATTACCTACCTGTTTGGCTGCCTCTCCACTTATGCCCGTATCTATTTCATCAAAAATTAATGTAGGCAGTTGTAATTTTTTTGCAACCAAACTTTTTATACAAAGCATTAGCCTACTAAGCTCTCCGCCACTAGCTACTTTACGTAAGGGCTCAAATTTATTACTTTTGCCTGCCTGTCCGGCAGGTAGGTTCGCATCAAATAAAAACTCAATACTATTGTTGCCTGTGGCATTTAATGCTACATCATTTACTTCTATTTTTAATTGAGCATTAGGCATACCTACTTGTGCTAATAATGTATTTACATGTTGTGTAAAGGGCTTACTTATTTTTTTTCTATTAGCTGCAAGTTGTTCTGCACTATTTATGCATTTTAAAAACCACTCATTTGTTTCTTTTTCTTTTTTAGCAATAGCATCGCTACTATTTAAAACTTCGTTTAATTTAGTTTCGAGTACTGCTTTTATGCTTAACAACTCATTAGTATTAGTAACATTGTGTTTTTTTAAAAGTTTATACCCCATGGCAATTTTATCATTAACTAGTTGTATTCGTTCTGCACTATAGTTAATAGTATTATTTATTAATTCAACTTCATCGGCTATATCACTCAACTCAATATGTGTTGCTTGTAAACGTTTAAATAAATTTTGTATATTAGGATGATATTGTGCCAGTGCATTTAATTTGTTACTTAATAGTTTTGTTTGCTGTACAATGGGTTGTTCACTTTCATTTAAATCAACATAAATATTTGAAAGTTGCTGTTTTACATTTTCGGCATTACTTAACAATTTTAACTCAGCATCTAAATTTTCTAACTCATTTTCTTTTAAATTAATTTCATTTAATTCATCAAATAAAAACTGATTATAATCTAGTGTTGTATTGGCTTTGGCTTGCTCTTCTTGCAAAAAAAATAATTGTTTTTTACAAGCTATATAAGTTGAATAGGCTTCTTTATACGTTATTAATAAAGTAGCATTATCGCCTAATGCATCAACAACTTCTCGTTGAAAATCATTATCGCCTAATTCTAACGTATCAAATTGCTGGTGCAAATCAACCAGCATACTACTCAACTCCTTTAATTGATTAAGATTTACGGGTGTATCGTTTATAAATGCTCTTGATTTTCCATTTACTGCTATCTCTCTTCGTATTACCAATGCCTCTTCGCCATCTAACTCATTTTGCTTTAGGAAAGAGGATATTTTTGTATTTTTATTTGTAGAAAAATAACCTTCAACAATACATTTTTTTTCTTTTGTTTGCAGTACGCTACTATCTGCTCTATCGCCAAGGATAAGGCTTAACGCTCCCATTAAAATACTTTTACCAGCTCCTGTTTCGCCAGTTATACAATTTAAATTAGTAGAGAAATCAATTTCAATTTCATCTATTATTGCGTAGTTGAGTATGTGTAGTTTTTGTAGCATATATGTTGGTACGAATGTATACTAATTACTCGAAAAAATGTAATAAAAAAGCACCTCAAAATGGAGGTGCTCTACTTATTTTTAAGTTAACTATTAGTAAATATTATTTAACTACAATAGAATCATTTAAATCATTATCTACCAAAATACGGCCACAGTTTTCGCAAACCATTACTTTTTTGTGTAGTTTAATTTCACTTTGCTTTTGAGGAGGAATTGCATAGAAACAACCCCCACATGCATCTCTTTCTACTGCTACAACGGCTAAACCGTTACGGTAATTTTTTCTAATTCTATCATAACTTAATAACAACCTTTCATCTACATGAGTTCTAGCCTCATTAGCTTGTTTATTATATTGTTTTTCTTCTTTCTCTGTTTCGCTTATAATTTTTTCTAACTCACCTTTTTTACCACTTAAGTTAGTTTCTTTAGTGGCCACCGCTTTTTTAGCTGCCTCTAATTGCCTTGCCTTTTCAGAAATTTCCTCTGTTGCATCTTTTATATGCTTTTCGAAAAGTTTAACTTCAAGTTGTTGCATTTCAATTTCTTTATTGATTGCTTCAAACTCTCTGCTATTTTTTACATTATCGCTTTGCTTTTCGTATTTTTTTACAAGCTCATCTGCTTCTTTAATACCTGCTTTTTTCTGCTCAATAAATTCTTGAATACCATTTATTTCTTCTTCGACCCTTGTTTGACGGGCATGTAAACCTTCAATTTCATCTTCTAAATCTTTTACTTCAATAGGTAATTCACCTTTTAAAATTTGAATTTCATCTAATTTACAATCTACTTTTTGTAGTTTAACTAGAGAAGTTAATTTTTCTTCAACTGAGAAATCTGCAACTTTTGCCATAATGATTGAATATTTTTTTAGCTCCAATATTGTACAGGGTTGGTTTTTACCGCTGTTTTTAGGACGGCAAAGGTAGGGAATTTTTCTTGTAAAACTTCAGCTAAAAGCTCAATTGTAAACTGCTCACTTTCCCAGTGGCCAATATCGGCTAAAACTAGTTTACTTTCTGCATCAAAAAACTCATGATATTTAACATCGGCAGTAATATAAAAATCGGCCTTTGCCGCAATTGCTGTTTTGGTTAAAAAACTGCCACTTCCGCCACAAACAGCTATTTTTTTAACCTTTTTCCCTAAAAATGGGGTATGTTTTATCACTTTTAACTCAAATTGAGTCTTTATTAATTGTAAAAAATCTTCTTCCCCAACTTCCATTTTTAGCTCCCCTATTACTCCACTACCAATAGCTTTGTTGGTGTTATCTAGTCCTATTACTTCATAGGCAACCTCCTCATATGGATGATTTTTAATTAAGGCATTTAAAATAGTATGGTGGTTATGTTCCTCAAAAACTACTTCTAGCTTTTTTTCTTTTTCGTAATGCCGTTGGCCAATAGTACCCACAAAAGGATTAGTGCCTTTGGTAGCATTAAAACTACCAATACCCTCTGTGACAAAACTACATTCCACATAATTGCCAATAGTGCCACCGCCAGCGGCAAAAATAGCATCTTTTACTTTATCAGCAAAATCAACAGGAACATAAGTATATAGCTTTTTTATATTGCCAATTTTAGGCTGTAAAATTTGCCTATTTACCAACCCTAACTTATCGGCAATTTTTGCATTTACCCCATGCAGTACATTATCTAAATTAGTATGTATAGCATAAATAGCTATATCATTTTTTATAGCCGCAATAATTGTTTTTTCTACATAATTTTTACCCGTAACTTTTTTTAATCCAGTAAAAATTATTGGGTGATGTGCTACAATAAGATTACATTTTTTTGCAATTGCCTCCGTGACTACATCTTCGATAGCATCTAACGTACAAATAACACCTGTGCATTCCCAGTTTAAATTTCCTGTTAACAAGCCAGCATTGTCATAGCTTTCCTGCAAAGAGGGAGGTGCAATACTTTCTAAATGACTTATTATGTCTGCTAATTTCATTCGTTAAAAATAAACAATTTGGGCTTATTATTTCTCATAAATCAAATATTCCCAAGGCTGCATTTCAAAAAACTTCTCTGTAGTAAAGTCATTTTCGGCTTTACCAAAAATGCTTTTGTATTTGCCGGTAACATGTTGGTCTTTTATTTCAAAGCGAATTGTTTGTTTACTCATATTTAATAATACCAATACTTCGCTATTACCATTTTTTCGTAAATAAGCAATTACATTTGGGTTATCGGTAGCTAATAAAAAGGTAACGACATTAGCATCGGCAGTACGTAAAGCACTATTATTTTTTTTAAGGGTTATCAAAGTTTTATAAAATTCTTGCAAAGCATATTTACCATCCCAAGCAATTACATCTTTATCAAAAAATTTCAATCGCTTTAAATTAGGTAGCTCTTGTCCGCTGTAAATCATAGGCATACCATTCCATGTAAAACTAAATACCGCTAAAGCTTTGGCCATATCTCCATATTTTTCGTACTCGGTGCCATTCCAACTATTTTCGTCGTGATTTGTGGTAAACCAAAGTGGAATTTTTTCACTTCCACAAGCAGCATCATATTTTTTTAAAACGCTATCTATTAAAAATGATAACGTGAGTTTGCCTTCATAAAATTCTTTAGTCGTATGCATCCATTTCCAGGTGTAGCAGGCATCAAATGCCTGGTAATAGGTTGGTTTTTCTAGTGGGTCACTTTCGGCTAACCAAAATAGTGTTTTTGTTTTTTCTAGCTCTGCTCTTGCCTGTAACCAAAAATCAACTTCAACCCAACTAGCTAAATCGCAACGGTAACCATCAATGTCACACTCATCTACCCAAAATTTCATGGCATCAATCATGGCATTACGCATATCATCATTGGTGTAATCCAATTCAATAATATCATCCATACCGCTAGCAATTTTAAAAGTGTTTGTGGTGCTATCTTTTAAATAATATGCTGGGTTAGTTTTTGTCCAAATATGATCCCAACCTGTATGGTTTGCCACCCAATCAATAATTACTTTAAAACCCATTTCGTGTGCATGAGCTACTAATTTTTTAAAATCTTGTACTGTGCCAAACTCTTTATCAACTGCTGTGTAATTGCTACAAGCATAATAACTTCCTAAACTACCCTTTTTACTCTTTTGTGCAATAGGTGTTATAGGCATAAACCAAAGTGTTTCTACTCCCATATCCTTTAATCTTGGCAGTTCGTTAAAAAAAGCATTTATAGTGCCCGCAATGGTATATTGCCTAAGATTTACTTCGTATACATTTGTGTTATTAATCCAATTAGCTATTTTAAATTTATTGGGTATCATTTTACTTTTTACGTTTGTTTTTATACATGGGTTGAATATTGGCATCTTTATAAGCAATTAAGCTTATTAAGAAACAACATACCAAACAATTTTTTTATCATACTTTTTGATTTTGATACTCAAATGTAAGCATCAAAATACAAAAAAGTAGCCTCGGCAAAATAGGTACAACCTTGTACCTTTGTATTTGTTATACAATTATGAAACAATTTGATATTCCAATTATATATAGGAGCCCCTTAATTACGGCTATAAAAAATAAACGTAAGGTAGTGGATAAAATGAAAAAAGATTTTACCCCAACCCTCCTCGACTTTGGTTCAGTACAAATTTATTTAGCCAGGCATTTTGGGTTTTGCTATGGGGTAGAAAATGCTATTGAAATTGCTTTTAAAACAATTGAAGAAAACCCGAATAAGCGTACTTTTTTATTGAGTGAAATGATACATAACCCACAAGTAAATGCGGATTTACAAAAACGTGGTGTACAATTTTTGCAAGATACCTACGGTAACCCCTTAATACCTTTTGATACATTAACTAAAGATGATATTGTAATTATTCCGGCCTTTGGTATCACCTTGGTAATGGAAGAAAAATTAAACGCCCTTGGCATAGCTACAGAAAAATATAATACTACTTGCCCTTTTGTAGAAAAAGTTTGGAATAGAAGTGAACAAATAGCTCAAAAAAATTATACAGTAATTGTGCACGGCAAACCAACACATGAAGAAACAAGAGCAACTTTTAGCCATGCAGCTAAGCATACACCAACAGTAGTTATTAATGATATGGCAGAAGCTATTTTGTTAAGCAAATTTATTACTGGCGAAAAAGATGCACCTGAATTTTATGAACTATTTAAAGGAAAATATAGTGATGGTTTTAGTACAGAAAAAGATTTACAACGTATAGGTGTAGTAAACCAAACTACTATGTTAGCTAGTGATACACAAGCTATTTCCGATTTTCTTAAAAATAGTATGCAGCAAAAATATGGTTTAGATAAAAATACCATTGAGGAACGTTTTGCTGATACAAAAGATACCCTTTGTTACGCCACTAACGATAATCAAACGGCAGTAACTGGTTTACTAGAAATAGAGGCTGATTTTGCACTTGTAGTAGGTGGGTATAATAGTAGCAACACCTCTCACTTGGTAGAGTTGTGCGAAGAAAAACTCCCTACCTATTTTATTAATTCAGCTGAAAAAATAATTTCATCTACTCAAATAAAGCATTTTAATTTTCATACCAGTACAGAAGAATATACAACTAATTTTATTCCAATAAAAACCCCCGTTAAAATTTTAATTACCAGTGGTGCTAGCTGCCCAGATGCTCTAGTAGAAGGTGTTATTGAAAAGCTAGCTACCTATTTTACTATTAAAAATAGTATTGAAGATCTAGCTAAAACATTTCAATAAACTATTCAAATTTTATTTTTTCATTTAAATGCAACGTATTTGCAGTGCAGTATTGCTTTCTTTTTGCACCCTATTTTAATAGCGATTGAAAAACAATATATTCCAATATTGGCTTTACCTCATTGTACTATTTGTTCTTATTCATCGGCATTTATCACTGTAAGATTTATAAAATATTGGCATATTATATAAATCACATTAGTATGATTTATTTAAAGCTCCTTCAATTCATTAAATAAAAGAGCCCCCGCTGGGACTATCCGTCGTCAAAACATTTATACTAATTTTTCATCTACTAGTTTTTTCGCAATTTTAAACTGTTCTTCCATACTCATCATAGTATTATCTAGCACATAAGCATCATTGGCTTTTCGTAAAGGGCTAATTTCTCTATTACTATCTATATAATCTCTTAATTCTAAATTACTTTTTACCTCATCAACAGTTATGTTTGGATTTTTTTCAAAAAATTCTTTAAAGCGTCTTTCAACCCGTACAGAGCTATCTGCCGTCATAAATATTTTTAATTCGGCTTTGGGGAATACAGTTGTTCCAATATCTCTCCCATCCATAACTATCCCTTTTTTATCCCCCATTAACTGTTGTTGAGCAACTGCAAATGTTCTTACTTCTTTTATGGCAGCAACATCACTTACTTTTTCGGCAATTACTAAATCTCGTATTACATATTCTACATTTTCTCCATTTAGTATAATTTCGGATTGCTTCGATTTTGGATTGAATTGAAAATCTAAAATTACATTTTCTAATGCAATTACAACTTCTTTTTCATCTGTCCAATCAATATGATTACGTAAAAAGTAAAGCGTAATAGCTCTATACATAGCTCCACTATCTATATAAACATAACCTAATGCCGTTGCTAATTGCTTGGCCAAGGTACTTTTTCCGCAAGATGACCAACCATCTATTGTTATAATTATTTTTTTACTCATTGTAGTATAGCAAAGGTGTGTAAAAAAAGTTAAACTAAAAAGAGGTAGATGGTTTTTTATACTAAAAAAAGTGCAGTAAACTGCACTTTAATAATACTTATTTTTAGAAATTTAAACTTCGGAACCTTCTTTGGTTTCTTTTTCCGCACCTTTAAATGTAAAGTTTATTTTTTCTTTTGACTCATCTAAATTGGCAATTAAAATATCTCCACTTTTTATAGTCATATTTAATATTTCTTCTGCTAAAGGGTCTTCCAAATATTTTTGAATAGCTCTATGCAAGGGTCTTGCACCAAATTGACTATCGTAACCCTTATCGGCAATAAATTGTTTGGCCTCTGCACTTAATTCCATACTAAAACCAAGGTTTACTAAGCGTTTCATTACGCCTTTCATTAAAATATCTATAATATCAAAAATATTTTCTTTGGTTAACGAATTAAATACAACCACATCATCAATTCTATTTAAAAACTCTGGGCTAAAGGTTCGTTTTAATGCTTTTTCAATTACAGCTTTATTATTTTCATCGGCATTTTCCATTCTGGTTGCAGTAGCAAAACCAACACCATCACCAAAATCTTTTAATTGCCTTGCCCCAATATTTGAGGTCATAATAATTAGTGTATTTTTAAAATCAACTCTACGCCCCATGCCATCAGTTAATTGTCCATCATCTAATACTTGTAACAAAATATTGTAAATATCTGGATGAGCTTTTTCAATTTCATCTAATAAAATTACACTATATGGTTTTCGTCTAACCTTTTCAGTTAATTGCCCACCTTCTTCGTAGCCAACATAACCTGGAGGAGCACCTACTAACCTACTCACTGTAAATTTTTCCATGTACTCACTCATATCAATACGAATTAACGCATCGTCACTATCAAACATATGTTTAGCTAAAGAACGAGCCAATTCTGTTTTACCTACCCCTGTAGGGCCTAAAAAAATAAAGGTACCAATTGGTTTTTTAGGATCTTTTAATCCTACTCTATTGCGTTGTATGGCTTTTACTACTTTGGAAATTGCCTCTTGTTGCCCTACTACAGCACCTTTTAAATCTTCGCCCATACTTCGTAGTTTTTCTGTTTCGGCTTGCACCATACGTTTTACTGGTATACCAGTCATCATACAAACTACTTCGGCAATATCTTCTTCTTCTATAGGAAAACGTTTATTTTTACTATCTTCTTCCCAATCTACTTTTGCTTTTTCTAATTCTTCTTGTAACCGTTTTTCGGTATCTCTTAAGCTTGCAGCTTCTTCAAAGCGTTGGCTTTTAACTACCTTATTTTTTTCTAATTTAATATCTTCTATCTTCTTTTCTAACTCTATAATTAACTCTGGTACGTTAATATTTTTAATATGTTTTCTTGCTCCTACTTCATCTAATACATCAATGGCTTTATCGGGCAATAACTTATCTGTCATATATCTATCACTTAATTTAACACAAGCTTCAATGGCTTCTTGACTATAGGCGACATTGTGATAATCTTCGTACTTACTTTTTATATTATTTAGTATTTGAATCGTTTCGTCTATGCTTGGCTGCTCTATCAATACTTTTTGAAAACGCCTATCCAATGCACCATCTTTTTCAATATGCATTCTATATTCATCAAGGGTACTAGCACCAATACACTGCAGTTCACCTCTTGCTAAAGCAGGCTTAAAAATATTACTAGCATCCAACGAACCACTTGCCCCGCCAGCACCAACAATAGTATGTATTTCATCTATAAACAAAATAACATCTCTATTTTTTTCTAGCTCTGCCATTATAGCTTTCATTCTTTCTTCAAACTGCCCTCGGTACTTTGTACCTGCAACTAAAGCGGCTAAGTCTAAACTAACCACTCTTTTATCAAATAATACTCTACTTACTTTACGTTGTACAATTCGTAGTGCTAACCCTTCAACAATGGCTGTTTTTCCTACACCAGGCTCTCCGATTAAAATAGGGTTATTCTTTTTTCTACGACTTAAAATTTGCGATACTCTTTCTATTTCTACTTCTCGTCCAACAATTGGATCTAAGGAGTTATTTTCGGCTAATCGTGTAATGTCTCTTCCAAAATTATCTAACACTGGGGTTTTAGATTTTGGCTGATTTGTTGCTCCTGCTTTAGGTGATTTTGATTGACCATATTGTTTTTTTTCTTCGTCAAAATCATCTTCCCCTTCGTCATTAAATTCTGCTTTTGGAGGAGTGCTTGTTACAAAACCTAATTCGTTTTTAAAAATATCATAGTCTACATCAAACTGATTTAAAATTTGTGTAGCAATATTTTCTTTATTTTTTAAGATAGATAACATTAAATGCTCACTCTCTACCAATGCACTTTTAGTTGATTTTGCTTCTAACACAGTTATGCGTATTACTTTTTCGGCTTGCTTGGTTAAGGGTAATGAGTTTATGTTGGCAATATTTTTACCCGTTTTATCCTTTACGGCTATTTCAATTTCTTTACGTAATTCAAAAACATCAATATTAAGCGATTTTAAAATTCGAATAGCCGTATTTTCTCCATCTCTTATTAAGCCTAAAACCAAATGTTCTGTACCAATAAAATCGTTTCCCAGTCGTAAGGCTTCCTCTCTGCTGTACGATATTATTTCTTTTACTTGGGCAGAAAAATTATTATCCATTTGTTTATAAATTTAACTATACAATATTAACGAATATTTTAAGAGAAAGGTTATACTATAGTTTGAATGTTGATATGTTGAAAAGTTGATATTTTATAAAAAATAACCTTATTTTACAATTATATTTAACTCATACACCTTTCTGCTTATTATGATAGATATCAAAATAGATACCAAAGAGAAATTTACGGTAATTACGCCACAGCAAGATAATTTGTATGCTAATATGGCAGCGGATTTAAGTAAAACCTGCACAGCCTATTTAACAGAACCAATACCACATATTATTTTAAATTTAACTAACATAACTAAAATAGATGAAGAAAATGGGGAAGTTTTAGCAATGCTTCAACAAAAATTTTACGAAAAAAATTGCTCTTTTGTTATTTGCAACCTAACTAAAGAAGTTGAACAATTACTAGATGAAAACGAATTATTAGAAGTAATGAATGTTACACCCACAGAAAGCGAAGCCTGGGATATTGTACAAATGGAAGAAATAGAAAGAGAACTATTGGGGGGATTTTGAATTGCCAATTTTTAAATTTCGAATTTAAAGCAGCATATCATAAATAAATAAACTCTTGTTTTTTAGAAATTATCTATTTTACAATTATCAAATTATCCATTAAATAAATGCTTGTTTTAACCATACTTGGTAACAATTCTGCCATACCAGCTTTTGGTAGGCACCCTACTGCACAAGTTTTACAAACCGATAATGATAGTTTTTTAATTGATTGTGGGGAAGGCACTCAAACACAATTAACAAAATACAAAATTCGAAGAAGCAAAATAACTGCCATATTTATATCGCACCTACACGGTGATCATTACTTTGGATTGATAGGCTTAATAACTAGCATGAGTTTACTTGGCCGAACACAGCCATTGAATATTTACGGACCAACTGTATTAGAGCAAATAATTAATTTACAACTATCCGTTGCCGATACTACCTTATCTTTTCCAATATCCTTTTATTCGCTTACCGAAGAAAAAGTGATTTTTGATAATAATAAAATAACTATTGAATGTTTTAGAGTACAACACCGCATTGAGTGTTGGGGTTTTTTATTTAATGAAAAGAAGAAGCCTAGAAAGGTGGATGCTGATAGAGCCA
>Ga0114969_10000422_pt1 | contig 36119 bp, 29 predicted proteins | sample M_130807_MF_Meta_FD_87316 | JGI IMG/M metagenome (GOLD analysis project Ga0114969, IMG submission 87316) | Freshwater microbial communities from Lake Montjoie, Canada to study carbon cycling - M_130807_MF_MetaG | ecosystem: Environmental > Aquatic > Freshwater > Lake | place: Lake Montjoie...
AATGCCTCTGACAAAGATGTTTCTGATTACAAAGAGTTGTTGTATGAAGGTTACGCTCCCCACGGTATTGCCGTTTTGGTGGAAACCGCTACCAATAACCACGTGCGCACGGTAGCCAATGTGCGCAGCTATTTCAATAAGTGCAATGGTACTTTAGGCACCGCAGGTTCAGTGGTTTTTATGTTCGACCATACTTGTAATTTCAAGATCAAGAAAAACGATTTAGATCCTGAAGAATTAGAGCTCGAATTGATTGATTTCGGAATGGACGAAATTTTTGTGGAGGAAGATGACATCATCATTTATGGCCCTTTTGAAAGTTTTGGCAGCATTCAGGGTGCCCTTGAAGCCAGAGGCATTGAGATCATTTCATCGGGCTTTGAACGCATTCCCAATGTCACTAAAAAACTAACACCCGAAGAGGAAGAAGACGTGAATAAATTGTTGGAAAGAATTGAAGAGGACGACGACGTGCAGAATGTTTACACGACGATGGGGTAGTTTCTTCTATTGACTTTTAAATTTTGAATGCACATGCACAGAATTGGAAGAGGCAGTGAAGGGTTCTTGCGTGCAATGTATATTTCTTCTTTTGTCGGTGTTTTCTCTTAGCCATGTACTCGTTAAATCTCCTTACGTAATTAACAATTCCCCGAACTTTTCAACAATCCCGAAAATAGGCGGGGTATTAATTGAAAAGCCCCGTCCGTTTTGATAACATTGTACTTTGTTTGCATCCAATATTATAGCGTTTAGAATGAGTGAGTTAAGAAAAATTGAAGGAGCCTTGATCTCCGTGTTTGACAAGGACAATTTGGAGCCTATTGTTAGAGAATTACATAAATTGGGTGTCATCTTGTATTCGACAGGGGGCACACAAAGTTTTATAGAAGAGTTAGATATCCCAGTAGTGGCGGTAGAAGACCTTACGAGTTACCCTTCTATTTTGGGCGGTAGAGTTAAAACTTTGCACCCAAAAGTATTCGGCGGTATCTTGGGAAGAAGAGGTTTGGAATCGGATGCTGCGCAGTTGGAGCAGTACGAAATTCCACCCATCGACCTGGTGATTGTTGATTTGTATCCTTTTGAAAAAACGCTTGCTTCAGGCGCTTCCGACGAAGATATTATTGAAAAAATCGATATTGGTGGCATCTCGCTGATTCGCGCAGCGGCTAAAAATCACAAAGACGTGTTGATTGTTCCGTCAAAAGAACAATACCCCACTTTGCTTTCTTTGCTACAAAGCAAGCAAGGTTTTAGTGATCTCAGCGATCGCAAAGCGCTGGCCAAGGCGGCATTCGGTGTAAGTTCTCATTACGACACAGCAATTTTTAAATATTTTGACGACGGCGCTGAGCCTGTTTTCAAACAGTCGATCAATACTTCAAAAGTGTTGCGTTACGGTGAAAATCCCCATCAAAAGGGACTTTTCTTTGGGGCTATGGACGAGATTTTTGAGCAATTGCAAGGCAAGGAATTGAGCTATAACAATCTTTTAGATGTCGATGCTGCTGTGAATTTGATTGCCGAATTTAAAGACACCACTTTTGCTATTTTGAAACACAACAATGCTTGTGGTATTGCTACGCGCGCAACAGTATTTGAGGCATGGACCGATGCTCTTGCTTGCGATCCAGTATCTGCTTTTGGAGGTGTTTTAATTGCCAATGTCACTGTTGACAAAGCCACTGCTGAAGAAGTAAGTAAATTGTTTTTTGAAGTAATCATCGCTCCTGCCTACGACGCAGCGGCAATTGAAATATTGAAACAGAAAAAGAACAGAATCATTTTGATTCAAAAACCAATTGCTTTGCCAACCCAGCAGTTCCGAACTGCGCTGAATGGCGTTTTGGTGCAAGACAAGGATTTGATGATGGAAGGAAAAGCTGAGCTGACGCCAGTGACGAACACCAAAGCAACAGCGCAAGAAATTGATGACCTTTTGTTTGCTGCAAAAATTTGCAAGCACACGAAATCAAATACCATTGTTTTTGCAAAAAACAAAACCTTGATCTCAAGCGGAACCGGTCAAACATCGCGTGTTGATGCTTTGCGCCAGGCGGTGGTGAAAGCTGGTGAATTTGGTTTCAGTTTGCAAGGTGCTGTAATGGCGTCTGACGCCTTTTTTCCTTTTCCTGATTGCGTGCAACTTGCAAAAGAAGCTGGTATCACGGCAGTTATTCAGCCTGGAGGATCAATTAAGGACCAAGAGTCTATCGACTATTGCAACAACAACGGCGTGGCCATGGTGATCACAGGAATAAGACATTTTAAACACTAAAAAAGTATGGGATTATTTAGCTTCCTTACGCAAGAAATTGCGATTGACCTTGGAACAGCCAACACTTTGATCATTGAAAATGATAAAGTGGTGGTGGATGAGCCGTCGATCATTGCCATCAACCGTATCACGGGAGAGGTAATGGCCATAGGCAAAAGAGCCATGCAGATGCACGGTAAAACCCATGAAAACATTAAAACGATTCGTCCGCTGAAAGATGGTGTTATTGCTGACTTTCACGCTGCCGAAGAGATGATTCGCGGCTTCATCAAAATGATCAATTTGAACAAGCGCCGCATGTTCGGTCCTTCAAATATTCGTATGGTAATTTGTATACCGTCGGGCATCACTGAGGTGGAGAAGCGTGCCGTTAAAGATTCTGCAGAGCACGCTGGAGCAAAAGAAGTGAGATTGATTCAAGAGCCGATGGCTGCAGCTATCGGTATCGGCATAGACGTGGAAGAACCGATGGGTAATATGGTGATTGACATTGGAGGCGGTACTAGCGAAATTGCGGTAATCGCTTTGGGTGGTATCGTTTGCGACAAATCTATTCGCGTTGCAGGTGACGAGTTCACGCAAGATATAGAAGACTACATGCGCCGTCAACACAATATTTTGGTGGGAGAAAGAACAGCTGAAAGAATTAAAATTGAAGTGGGTTCGGCTTTGCCTGAATTGGAAAATCCACCGGCAGATTTCGCTGTGCACGGGAGAGACTTAATGACGGGTATTCCAAAAGAAATTACGGTTTCTTATTCTGAAATAGCACACTGTCTCGACAAATCAATTTCAAAAATTGAAGCGGCGATTTTGAGTGCCTTGGAGATGACACCTCCCGAACTTTCTGCAGATATTTTCCGCACCGGAATTTATTTGGCAGGTGGTGGCTCTATGCTGAGAGGTCTCGACAAAAGGATTTCAAAAAAGACAAAATTGCCAGTGCACGTTGCTGAAGATCCTTTGAGAGCGGTAGCGAGAGGAACGGGTATCGCATTGAAAAATTTTGACAGATTCCCATTCTTAATTAAATAAGTTTTAAGATCAATGTTTAAGATTCATCGTTGGCAAAAGCCTACAATGGCTACACATTGATTTTTGAACTTTAAACATTGAACTGATTTAGAAATGAAAAATCTTTTAGCAATTCTGTATAAAAACCATTTGCTATTGCTTTTTCTTTTTCTTGAAATATCAGCGCTTACCTTTGCTATTCAGCACAATAATTTCCAGCGCGCTTCCTTTATTCATTCGGCATCATATGTTACTGGAAATACCTATGAGGTGATGAATAATTTTTCTTCGTACATGGATTTAAAGGAGAAAAATGCTTTGCTTGCCGATTCGCTTGCCAAACTGAAATCATTGTCGCTCAGCGCATATTTAAAGCGCGACACGTCATTGACAAAAGTGATCGATACACTTTACAAGCAACGCTATTCCTACACAAACGCAGTGATCATTCACCAGACATTGCACAAAGCGAATAATTTTTTAACGATTGACAAAGGCAGTAGTGATGGCGTACAAGTTGGTATGGCGGTGCTTGGTGTGAATGGCGTGGTTGGAAAGGTGAATGGCACGAGTGATCGTTTTTCTTCGGTATTGTCGCTGTTGAACAGTCAAACTACTTTGTCGTGTAAGTTGAAATCGAGTAAGTCATTGGGCTTTTTGGTGTGGAATGGAAAGTCGGCAGGTGGACTTACCTACCGGCAAGCGATGCTGATTGATGTGCCATTGACGGCAAAAATACGGGTGGGTGATACGGTGGTGACGGCGGGTTATTCAGATAATTTTCCGGGTGGAATTCCGGTTGGTAAAGTAATTGATTTTACGGATGCTTCGGGCGGACAGTCGCAAGATGTAAAGATTCAGTTGTTTTTAGATTTTAATGTGCTCGATCATGTTTTTATAGTTCGCGATGTGCTGCACGAAGAGAAGGATTCATTGCAACTCAAATTTCAAAACGCCAACTGATGATAGCACATTTGCCACGGTACTTACTCATCGCTTTTTTGTTGCTTTTTTGCCAGGTGATGGTATTTAACAACATTCATTTTGCCAATATTGTGAGCACATATCCTTATGTTCTTTTTATTTTGCTTTTACCTAGTAATACAAACAACGCACTGGCTCTGGTGATTGCATTTGTATTGGGTATTACGGTTGATTTTTTCTCTGATTCGGGCGGAATGCACGCTGCGGCTTGTGTGCCCATTGCTTATATCCGTCCATTTATTTTGCGCACTGTAGGTACCGAAAGCAAAAAAGACAGTTACACACCAACGATCAAACATTTGGGATTTAACCGCTACCTCACCTACGCCACGATCATGTTATTGCTGCACCACACGATACTTTTTATGTTGGAAGCCTTTGAATTTTCACTCTTCTTTTTGACGCTTTTGAAAATAGTGAGCAGTGCGTTTTTATCGATTTTGTTTATTGTGCTGATTCAATACATCTTTATTAAAGATCCGGGGAAGTGAATCCAACGTCAGATAGGCAATACGTCATTATTGGTGTTTTTTCTACACTGGCAATTATCTTTATTTTTCGTTTGTTTTATTTGCAGGTGCTCAATCCTGATTTTCAGGAAAAGGCACTCAGTATGGGGCGTAAAGTGGTGGTTGAATTTCCAATGCGTGGTACCATCTACGATCGCAATGGACACATCATGGCGCACAATGAAATTGCTTACGACTTGATCGTACTGCCGAAAGAAATCAATATTGATACTTTTGCCTTTTGTAAGCTTTTGGCTATTGATACAGCTGAGTTCAATCGCCGTATTAAAATAGCGCGCAATTATCCTAATGCTTCGTACAAAGAGTCGGTTTTTCAAGAGTTGATTTCGGTAGAAGATTTTGCCCGCATCAGTGAACAGTTGTATCGTTACAAAGGTTTTTCAGCGCAGAAGAGAAATGTTAGAAATTATCCAAGTCCCAGTGGCGCGCACGTTTTAGGCTACATGCAAAAGGTAAGTATTCGCGATAAGAAAGATGAGTTTTATGTGAACAACGATTTCATCGGCAGAAGCGGATTGGAGATGTATTACGAAAAGGAATTGCGCGGTATTAAAGGCATTAAGTATTTGCGTCGCGACATCAACAACAATATCAAAGGACCTTACAAAAACGGCAGTTTGGATCAGCGTTCAGAACCGGGCAAAGATTTGTACACGTCTATTGATGCTGAATTGCAAGCTTACGCTGAACAGTTGATGCAGGGAAAACGTGGAAGTATTGTGGCACTCGACCCTGCAACGGGTGAGGTGTTGTGCATGGTTTCTGCACCAACCTATAATCCCAATGACTTGGTGGGAAGGTATTTTAGTAAGAATTACGATACGATTTTCAACCGTCCGGGTCAACCCATGTTTTTCCGCAGCATCGCCGCCACACAGCCTCCAGGATCTATCGTTAAAACAATGCAGGCCGCTATTGCGCAAGAATTTGGCGTGGCAAATGCAGCTACAAAATATCCTTGCAATAAAAGTTTGGTGGGTTGTCACGACCACGATAGTCCGCTGACCTTGCCGCAATCTATTCGCACTTCCTGCAATCCGTATTATTACAATTTGGTGAAGAGTGTATTGTATGCTGAAAAATCAGGCAATGAATTTACAACGATTGAGCACGGATTGAACCGCTGGGAAGGCATCGTGCGCTCTTTTGGTTTTGGCAATCCACTGCACATTGATTTGGCGGGAGAGAAAGATGGCAATGTGCCCGATGCACGAGAATACAACAAAGCGTACGGCAAAGGCCACTGGAACTACCGCACGGTTTATTCATTGAGCATTGGTCAAGGAGAATTTGCTTTAACCCCGCTGCAAATGGCAAATCTGGCGGCCATTATCGCAAACAAAGGAAAATACTACACGCCACACGTGGTCAAGAAAGTTGGAGATCGAGCGCTTGACTACCACGATTCATTGCATCAGGTTCAAGTTCAACCACAGTATTTTGATGTGGTGCACGATGGCATGCAGGCTGTTATTGAAGAGCAGGGCGGTACAGCCGGCAGAGCGAAAATTGATACTTTGCACTATTGCGGAAAAACAGGAACTTCGCAAAATCCACATGGTGAAGACCACTCCGTTTTTATTGCTTTTGCACCGCGTATCAATCCAACAATCGCAATTTCTGTGTATATTGAAAACGCAGGCAAGGGTGGTTTGTGGGCGGCTCCAATTGCGAGTTTGGTTATTGAGAAATACTTGCGTGGAATAGTGGCCCGCAAAGAATTGGAAGAAAGTATGCTAAAAGGCGTAATCAAATACTAATTGGCAAAAAGAACCAACATATTGAACAATATTGACTGGGTGCTGCTCAGTATATTTTTGTTGCTGATGCTCATCGGATGGGTCAATATTTACGGTGCCGTCTTTGACGAGTTACATCCCTCTATGTTCGACACTACGCAGCGCTACGGAAAGCAACTGCTTTGGATTGGTGGTGCACTGTTTTTAGCTTTCTTGATATTGTCGCTCGACTCTAAAGTATTCACCTACTCTGCATACATTATTTATGGGATCAGCTTGGTGATGTTGTTCACTACCATTTTTGTGGCGCGAGAAGTCAACGGTGCGCGCTCATGGCTAGAAATAGGATCCTTCAAGATTCAACCTTCTGAATTTGCGAAGTTCGCTACCAGCTTAGCTTTGGCAAAGTACCTCTCTACCTTAAAAAATTTGAAAGCAAATACGGGTTCATTGTTTGAGCTGGGTTACCAAGTTAGTCGAATTTTTACGGGCAAGGCAGTATTCCGCTTACAATACATTGATTGGAAAACGCAGGTGGCGCCCATGGCCATTATTTTGGTGCCTATGATTTTGATTCTCGGTCAAAAGGATACGGGTTCCATGTTGGTCTATTTGGCTTTTATTTTCGTTTGGTACCGTGCTGGATTTTCTGGTAGTATTTTACTAATCGGATTTTATTTGATGGTGCTGTCCGTACTTACTTTAATGGTTGATGCCGATTCGGTTATTTCTGCCGTGTGCACCATATCACTGGTTCTTTATGCTGCGTATATTAAAAATACTTTGGGTGCATTGGCGCTCATAGCTGGCATTTTAATTTACTATGTTTTGTATTTTATTTTTGGCTGGAATGCAGCCATCACAAACTACTTGTTTATTGCGTTAACAGGAGTCTTTTTAATTGCCAATTTTACCGCTGAATTGATGTGGAAGAAGTTTGAGAAAAACTTTGTTTTGTTTTCACTTTTGGGCAGTTTGCTTTTTATAGGAAGTATTCAGTTTTTGTTTGACAACGTACTGCAACCGCATCAAAAAGACAGGATTTTAGTGCTCTTTGGGAAGAAGGAAGACATTCATGGCGTGGGTTATCAGGCGCATGTTGCTAAAATTGCGATCGGCTCGGGAGGCTTGACGGGCAATGGTTTGCTGGAAGGCATTATTACAAAAGGAAATTTTGTGCCAGAGCAAGGCACCGACTATATTTTTTGCACTGTGGGCGAAGAATGGGGGTTCCTAGGTTCAACGGTGGTGATTTGTTTGTACCTAGCGTTGATTCTTAGAATTATTTTTAGGGCTGAGCGACAGCGCTCCAATTTCACGCGAATATATGGCTATTGTGTAGCTTCCATTTTGTTCATCCACTTTATGATTAATATAGGAATGGTGATTGGACTCGCGCCAGTGATTGGTATTCCCTTGCCATTCCTAAGCTATGGTGGTTCTTCATTGTGGGCATTTACTATTTTGCTTTTTCTATTTGTGAAATTCGATTCGCAAAGGCTCGAGGTGTTGGAGAGTTAGAACAGCGCGATGTCTTTGATGTCCATTTGCATTGTCGATACCCCTTTATAATTATTGGTGCTCAAGGAAAAACAAACATTAATTTTTTTTCCTGCTGCCACGGGTTGTGAAAAAAGTGCCATTTTAAAGGCTATGCCTGGAATTTTTCTATCGGGTAGCGCACTGTCTGATAACAATACGCGCAAATGTTCATTGCCGATGATACGGCAACCACCCACATCAATAAGTTGTTCGGCAACAAATAAAGGGGTTTCATTATCGGGACCAAAAGGTTCAAACTGCCGCAGTACTCGATAGAATTTTTCGTCGATGTCATTCAGCTGCAATCGCGCTTCTACTTTCAATTTTGGCGTAAGTTGATCTGCAGTAATGCCACGTTCAATGACACTTTCTAATTTTTTTTTGAAAGCTTCGTAATTTTTGGGAAGTAAACTCAAGCCAGCTGCATAGTCGTGACCACCAAATTGTTCAAGTAAGTCGCTGCATTCTTCAATCGCGTGTAAGATCTTGAACCCTTTTACAGATCGCGCACTTCCTGTGATTTTGCCATCTGCCAATGTGAGTACTAATGTTGGACGATAATAGTATTCTTGTAAGCGCGATGCTACAATGCCCACAACACCTTTATGCCATTTTGGGCTGTAAACAATTGTGCACTTTTTGTCAATTTCTTTTTTAGCCAACGCCAGCGCCTCAACCGTTGTTTTTTTCTCTGTGTTTTTCCGTTCCTCGTTATAGGTATGTATGTCGCTTGCCAAAGTATGTCGCAGTGCCTTGTTGGTGCTGGTAAGCAATTCAACAACATGCATTGCTGTATACATTCTGCCTGCTGCGTTGATGCGTGGGCCGATACCATAGCCGATGTCCATCATTGTCAATTTTCCTTCGCGTTGAGATATGTCAATGATGTTTTTGAGTCCCGGCAGTGGATCAGTGTTCAATTTTTTGAGTCCAAAGTGCGCCAACACTCTGTTCTCTCCTGTCATTGGTACCATATCTGCGCCAATGCTAACAGCGAGTAAATCGAGGTATTTCAAATAGTGCTCCTCTGCGATGTTGTGTTTTTGACTGTATCCTTGTATGAATTTGAAGCCTACTCCTGCGCCTGAAAGATGTGGAAAGGGATAGGTGCAGTCACTTTGCTTTGGGTTAAGCAATGCCACCGCATCGGGCAATGTTGGACCCGGGTTGTGGTGGTCGCAAACAATGAAATCGATACCCATTGCTTTGGCTTTTGCAATGTGTTCAATGGATCGTGTGCCGCAGTCAAGGGCGATGATAAGCGTGAAGTCGTTGTCGTGTGCAAAATCGAGTGCTGCATAGGATATGCCGTAACCTTCTTTATATCGATCTGGAACATAGTAAGCCAAATGCTCTGTTAAGTTTTGCAAAAAAAGGTACATCATGGATACGGAGGTGGTACCATCGACATCGTAATCGCCGAACACCAATATTTTTTCATTTGTATGTATTGCTTGGTGCAAGCGATCCACTGCCTTGTCCATGTTTTTCATTAGAAATGGATCGTGAAGCGTGTTTAGTTGTGGTCGAAAAAAATCTCGCGCTTTGTCGAAGTCATCAATACCGCGGTGAATCAGTAGTTTTCCCAATACGGGGTGAATGGACAAGGTTTTCGACAGTTCTTGCGCTGCACTTAGGTCAGATGTTGGATGATCCTCCCAGATTTTCTTTGCCATTTAAATTCGATTAACTTCGAACTTTAAAGATCACGTTTTTTATGACAAGAAGAAAGCTTTCCTTTGCTATATTACTGCTTGTTGCCTCAAGCATTGCGTTCTCCTGCAATGATGGTAGTTCTTCCGGTGGTTCTGGAACTTTATCCGGAACTTGGATTATTGAAAAATCCCAGATGTACTCCAATATTGTTGCTTACGCGCCACCTTATAACCCTTACGCCAAATACAAATACTTGAATTTGAATCCTGGGGGAAAGGGCTTGCTTTGGGGTGGAAATAGTGCTTTAGATGGTCAGGCAACTTGGAATGAGCCTTTGAAAATGGTAGAGTTGGAAGCCAAAGATTCCAGTGGCGTGTTTTTAAATTTTGAAAAATATGAGGTTGACTCCTTAAGCGCTTACTATTTGCATTTGACTCATATTTCTTACCATCATGACAGCGTGTTAACGCACGAACTCTTCTTAAAAAAGTAGAATAAAGATTCCTGATGGCATTATTTCAGATTATTTTTTTGCCTCTAAAAAATTATTTATTCTTTAAATAATTGTGAGCTAAGTGTAAAAACGAGATAAACCAAATAAATTTAAAGTGCTCTAAAACAGTGTTTTGTATGTTTTTTATTTGTCTGTTAAGCGGTGTTGTTTTGGAGCATAACTTTCTGTTAATCAATTAGATGTATGTAACATTTTTGATTGTTACTTTGTTTTTCCTTAAATTTATTAGACCACTACCGTTGAACAAGCAAAATTGCACGATATGAAGAATAGAACCGCGTCCATTTTTATAGCTGTTGCTTGCCTGCTTTTGTCTTTTTCTGGCATGCAAGCCTTCGAGGGAAGGAAAGGCGAAAAATTGTCGATGATGGATGTTTTGTCAAATGGCAATCGTTTCACCGAAAACAAAGGGCAGTTGAAGCACTATCATTTTGATTGGACACAATGTGGTAATGTAAAGTATTACACACAATCTTTTGGAGGAACCGCATATTTCGCCGAAAATGGAATTGGTTTTGGATTTTTCAGGGAGAATCTAAACGAAATGGAGCATCCATCGAACCGCTCAGAGGAAGAGGAAGAGGAAAGAACACCATTGAATAGCGTTGGTTTTTTTCTGGAGTTTGTTGGAAAAAACAAAAATTCACAATTGACTGGCGTAGGAAAGCAAATTACGAAGTTCAATTACTATAGAGGGACTAGTCACATTGAGAATGTTGCAAATTTTGACGCCCTGATGTACGAAAATTTGTACGAGAATATTGATTTGAAGTATTATACTGGAGAGGGAAAATTGAAGTTTGATTATATTGCTAAACCTGGTGCAAATCTTAAGCAAATTGAATTGCGGTACAATGGAGCAAAGCGCATTTCCGTGAATAGAAAAGGGGATCTAGAAATAGCTACAGATTGGGGTGTTTTGATAGATGAAAAGCCTTATTCGTATCAGATGATAGACGGACATAAGGTTGTCGTAAAAGTGAAGTACAGAAAAAATGAAAATGGGAATATTGGATTTGAAGTAGTTGGTACATATGACCCCAGTGTAACGCTAGTAATTGATCCTCCTACTTTAACATGGGCTACGTTGGTGGCTGCGCCTGCTGATGGCACTGGTTATTTGTATGATATTGTAGTTGACGTGAATGGAAACGTATATGGCACTGGTTGGTACAATAATAATTTTCCAAAAGTGAATGCGGTTGACATTACCAATGCAGGCGGGGAGTCTTTTGTTTTTAAGTTAGCTGCTGATGGAAAAACCTTGCTTTATTCAACTTGGATGGGGGGAGCTGGCGACGAAACAGGTACCGGAGTTGCCGTTAATACCTCAGGAGAGGCGTTTGTTTGCGGATATACTAATAATGCAAGTACTTTTCCGACAGCTGGAAGTCCAATAAAGTCAACTGTGAATGCGGTAGATATTTATGTGGCGCGCTTCTCTGCTAATGGCGCTTTGCTATATTCTACTTTTTATGGCGGCCCAGGTGATGATCACGCAATGGCAATTGATATTGATGCCGGAAACAACGCATTTATAACTGGTGCAACAAAATCAGCAAGTGGAATGGCGAGTATTGGCGCTCATCAAACGGCGCTTGCAGGAGCTATGGATGCTTTTATTTTGAAAATCAATCCCGCTGGAAGTGCTGTGGTTTTTTGTACTTATTATGGAGGTAGTGCTGATGATTTGGGCAGAGATATTGTGGTTGATCTTTCGGGTAGTGCTTATATCGGTGGCGCAACGGGATCATCAACAGGTATAGCCACTGCAGGTTCTTATGACAATACATTTGCTGGTGGACCAGACGATGGCTTCGTTGCGAAGTTTACGACGAGTGGTGCTCGAGTATATGGGGCATATTCGGGAGGAGATAACGAAGACAAAGTGGAATCGGTTGACGTTAAATGTAATGGAGAGTTGGTGATGTCGGGTTATACGCGATCTAGCGGCGTTACTTTTGTTGCTATCAATGCAATTCAAGCTCAAAATGGCGCGATAAATGGCGGTGCGAGAGATGCCTTTATGCGACGTGTTAGTCCTGATGGCAGTATTTTATTGAATTCTACTTTTATGGGAAGCAATGGCGAAGACGCTAATAAAAACATGGCTTTCAGTATACCTGAGCAAATGCGGTCGACCAGCATCAGCGTAAACCGTTTGGGAAATATAGCGGTTGCGTTTTGCACTGATGCAACAGCGCTTCCATTGGTTTCTCCTGTGCAAGCTACCAATGCTGGCGGTGGTGGCGGTCAAGGTGATGCGTATATTTTTGTCACCGATTCTACTGGTACTAATATTATTTTTTCGACCTATTATGGCGGCACGCAGCACGATTATCCAACTGCTGGAATCAATTACCACCCTGCCAATGACCATGTGTTTGCGTTGGGAGGTTGTTCACATTCAGTCGCGGATGGATCTTTGCCACTAACAGCAGGTTCTTACAAATCTTCAGGCAGCGGACTTGATGATCACCCTTATATAGTTTTGTACTCTCAAATTCTTTGTAAAATTGATGTTCAACTTCCTCTCCCTGCTCCGGGATGCGAAAACGACAGCATTAAATTTACAGCAGATACTTTGTGCGGTGGTGCAACACCTACTTTTCAATGGTTGGTCAACGACGTAGTGCAAGTGGGCGCAACAGCAAGGAAATTTGCTTCCACAAAACTCAAAGACAATGATAAAGTATGTGTCGTATTCAGCAAATTCATACCAGGATGTTTTCCAGTATTTGAGCGCGATACTGCCTGTGTGACGGTAAGTATTAGGATACCGCCCATAGTTGTTTTGAAAGGAGATTCTTTCTGTTTGGGAGCCACTGTCACTATTGATGCGGGTGTTTCACCCGCAACCTATTTATGGTCAAGTGGCGAAACCACAAAAACAATTTCAAAGTCAGTAGCAGGTGAATATTGGGTGGAAGTCACTCAAAACAACTGTAAAATGAGAGATACTATGAATTTGGTGGAGCGCGCTCCTTTGGCATTGCTATCGGATTCAGCGAGAACTTGTAATCTCGCTGGCACCGGATATACAGTGACATTTACAATTACGGGAGGTGACCCTGCTTCTTACAAGGTGATAGGTTTACCAGGTACTTTGGTTGGCAGTAAATTCACTAGTAATTTGCTTGCTCCGGGGACACCTTTTGTTGCGGTGATTAGCGACCGAAACAATTGCAATGTTGTTATATACAGTGGCAACAAAACTTGCGGTTGTGCTCCTGTGGCCGCTATTTCAGGAGACAGGTCGATATGCAAAGGTGACAGCGCATCCATTGTTTTTCACCTGTCGGGTGCACAAGCACCTTATGACGTTCAGTATTCTGATGGTAATAGTACGCTTACCTTGTTGGCTATTAACGACGGATACTATATGCGTGTAGCGCCAAGTGATACAATGGTTTACTCGTTGATTTCGATTACTGAAAAAAATGGTTGTTCAGCGCCAGCCGTGGGCACAGTGACCATTTCTCCTATTCCAGTATTTACTTTGCCAACGACTCCAGTTGATGCAACTTGTTTTGGTAAATGCAATGCTTCTATCACTGTTGCTCCGCAGAGCGGTATTGGTCCTTATAGTTACGTATGGTCGCCGAATCCTGGCGCTGGACAAGGCTCCTCGGTTGCGTCGCAATTGTGCGCATCTACCTACAAAGTGGTGGTGTCGGATAAATACGCTTGCAAAGATTCTGTTACAGCAACTGTAAAAGAGCCACAAAAAATAGTATATCAGTTGGATTCCATTGCCGCTCATTGCAAGCAATCTGACGGGTCTGCTAGTGTTGCTGTATTGTCAGGCGGAACTGTTCCGTTCACCTATTTGTGGGATGCTAAAACCACTTCGCAAACTACACCTGTAGCTGCTAATTTGAAAAGCGGAACATACAAAGTAGTGGTCACCGACAGTAAAAGTTGTACGGTGGTTGATTCTGTTCAAGTACTTGATATTGCTGGTCCTTTAGTGGTGGCAAGCAGCGTTGCGCCGCTATGCGCTGGTGTGTGTAACGGAAGTGCAGCATTGACAAGCATCAATGGTGGTACGCGGCCGTTTGTTTATCAATGGAAAACTCCGATTGGCAGTACGCCTGTTTTATTAGATTCATCTGCTAGTTCAATGTGCGCTGGCAAGTATACTTTGTTGCTCACCGATATGTTTGGGTGTAAGGACTCTGCAGTGTTTGATTTATTGGAGCCAAATCCTGTTGTAGCTACTATCAGTTCTCCAAAAAAACGCACATGTGTGAATGGATCACTGCAATTGCAAGTCGCTGCTAGCGGCGGTACACCTGCTTATATGTTCACTTGGAGTCCTGCAAACGCGTTAAGCAGTGCATCTCTTCCAAATCCCATTGCGACCCCTAATGCAATCACCACTTATAGTGTTTTTGTAACCGACGCACATTCTTGTATTTCTACGCCAGTATCTATAGTCTTGATGCCAGTTCCAATTGTTGATTTCACTTTTGACAGTGTTCCCAGCTGCGATTTTATTAGTGTTCAATTTACCAATAACAGTTCTGCAGTGACATTGACACATACTTGTGCTTGGGATTTTGGGACGATGGGGACTTCAACAAACTGCGACCCCCAGCAAAATTTTGTTTCGGGATTGTATGCTGTGCAATTGACTATTCGTGATGATAGTGGTTGTACGGCTGCACGAACTAAGAATATTGACATTGCTTCGTTCACCAAGCCGGCAGCTATTTTTACAGCCAATCCGAAGGAGAGTACCACATTGGCTCCACTTATTGTATTTAGCAATCAAAGTAAAGGAGCAATCAAGTATGCGTGGACTTTTGGTGATGGTGACAGCTCAAATTCGGCGCATCCTAACCACGTCTATGCTGTTGCTGGCAAGTATCAGGTATGCTTGCGTGCAATCAATGCTCTGTCATGTTATGCTGACACTTGCGAGAATGTCGAGATTAAAAATGTTCCAACGATTTATGTCCCCAATGCATTTTCGCCTAATGAAGATAATGTGAATGATGTTTTTTTACCATATACCACTGGAATGAATCCAGCCGAATACGAATTGTTGATTTTTGACCGTTGGGGAGAATTGATATTCACCTCAAATGACATGAATAAAGGCTGGGATGGCACCTATATGGGACGCTCTGCACAAATTGATGTATACGTTTGGAAGCTTGAAACCAGTGAGATGGAAAGTAAAAAGCACGTTAAAAAAATGGGAAGAGTATCCTTGGTACGTTAATGTTTTTGTTTGGCGGTAAAGTCGTGTAGTTCCACTTGAGCAATGTCATATTGCATTTTGATGTGCAACATCTAATCCCTATAGCTATTTTATATTTTTGACAAAGTTATTTGCAATTGAGTTACCTTGGCGTTATGCGAAGTCAACGCGAAGCGCATCTAAACAAGAAAGTAATGGAATACAAAGATTATTATAAAATTTTGGGCATTCAAAAGTCCGCTAGTGCCGACGAAATAAAGAAAGCATTTCGAAAAATGGCAGTGAAGTACCATCCCGATAAAAATCCTGACAACAAAGAAGCGGAAGCAAAATTTAAAGAGATCAATGAAGCCAACGAAGTGCTAGGCAACGTAGAGAAGAAGAAGCAATACGACGAACTTGGTCCAAATTGGCAAAGGCAATACCAAGGCGGTGGGCAAGGTGCCCAGCGCGGCAGCGGATTTCAAGGTCAATATGGCGCTAGTGAAGGAAATGGCGATTTCTCTGATTTTTTTGAGCAATTTTTTGGCGGTCGCAGTTCTGGGCAACGCCAAAACAAGATCAGGAGAAAGGGACAGGATTATGAGTCTGAAATGACACTTTCTTTTGAAGATGCATACCGCGGCGGCGCTCACGTTATTACAGTGGACGAACAGCAAATTCGCATGACTTTTAAACCAGGAATTAAGGAAGGTCAAAAATTGCGTATCAAAGGAAAGGGCGGTGCAGGGCGTAACGGAGGTGAAAATGGAGATTTGTTTTTGACTTTGCATTTGGCAGCGCATCCGAAGTTCAAAGTGGAGGAAGAAAATATTTTACAGGACCTTCACATTGATATTTTTACCGCGTTGTTAGGTGGAAAAAAAGAGATAGAAACACCAAGTGGTAAACTGAATTTGACGATACCTGCAGGAACTCCTTTTCATAAAATACTGCGCTTGAAAGGCAAGGGGATGCCACATTATGGCAAGAGTGATGTGTTTGGTGATATGATCGTAAAGGTTCAAATTGATTTGCCAAACGAACTCGACGATGAAGAAAAAAAATTATTAAAAAAGTGGCAAGAACTGCATCTTGTAAAACAAAAGCGATAAGCTATGTCAAAATTCAACGATTTAATCAACAGCGACGTTCCTGTATTGGTAGATTTTTACGCCACTTGGTGTGGGCCTTGTAAGCAATTGGGACCTATTATTGAGGAAGTATCGATTGCGTTAAAAGGCAAAGCTAAAGTGTTGAAAATTGACATCGATAAAAATCCACAAGCAGCTTCTGCCTATGGTATTCGTGGAGTTCCCACAATGATTTTGTTTAAAAATGGAAAGCAGGTTTGGCGCCAATCTGGCGTGTTGCCAAAAGAATCCATCGTACAAGCAGTTCAGAAAAACAGCTGAGGATTGCGCTCTGCTTTTAAAATACTTTGTTCTAAAATGGCGTTTTCTACAAAGCAGTTTTTTGCTTGCGCATTATATTTTTAATTACTTGAATGCTCCTATTCCCGTGATGTCATTGCCTGTGATGAGTAAATGTATGTCGTGGGTTCCCTCATAGGTGATGACTGATTCGAGATTCATCATGTGTCGCATGATAGGGTAGTCGCCAGTGATGCCCATAGCACCGTGTATTTGACGGGCTTCACGAGCGATGTGCAAGGCCATATCTACGTTGTTTCTTTTGGCCATTGATATCTGCGCTGATGTCGCTTTCCCTTGATTTTTTAATGTTCCTAGTCGCCAGCAAAGCAATTGAGCTTTGGTGATTTCGGTGATCATCTCTGCCAATTTTTTTTGTTGCAATTGAAAGGATGCAATTGGTTTGCCGAATTGTTGCCTTTGCAAGGAATAGCGCAAAGCAGAGTCATAGCAGTCCATTGCCGCGCCAATAGCACCCCATGCAATTCCGTATCGAGCTGAATCCAGGCAGCCAAGGGGCGCACTCAATCCGTCTTTGTTGGGCAACACATTTTCTTTCGGCACCTTTACGTTGTCAAACACTAATTCTCCTGTAGCAGAAGCACGTAGCGACCATTTGTTGTGGGTTTCAGGTGTTGTGAACCCTTCCATTCCTCGTTCTACAATAATACCTTTGATACGTCCTTCTTCATTTTTGGCCCAAACCACGGCAATGTCGGCAAAAGGCGCGTTGGATATCCACATTTTTGCGCCATTGAGCAAGTAGTGGTCGCCTTTATCTTTATAGTTTGTGACCATAGCCGATGGATTTGAGCCATGGTCCGGCTCTGTAAGCCCGAAGCAACCCATCATTTCTCCGCTGGCCAATTTGGGCAAATATTTTCTTTTTTGTTCCTCGGAACCATATGCGAAAATAGGATACATCACTAAAGACGATTGAACAGACGCGGTGGAGCGAATGCCTGAATCACCTCTTTCAAGTTCCTGCATTATGAGGCCGTATGAAATATGGTCAAGGCCAGCGCCTCCATATTCTTGGGGGATATATGGGCCAAATGCCCCAATTTCGCCCAAACCTTTCAGCAGATGCTTGGGAAAAGTAGCTTTTTGACAATGATCTTCAATGATAGGCGAAACTTCTTTGCTCACCCATTGGCGAGCAGCATCACGCACCATTTTTTGTTCGTCGTTCAGCAGTTCGTCGATGTTGTAATAGTCACATCCTTGAAATTGGTTTTTGCTCATGGCATATTTTTCTTGAAATGAAGATACAGTTTTGTTCGAAATACAATTCTTTAAAGCAGAATATATTTTTTACTTTGCATAGTTGATTAAATGATCTGAATAGGCATGAAAAAAGTATATAGCATTTATTCCATGGCAGTTTTGTCAATCGCATTCTGTATGCTTACAATGACGCAGGTTTCTTGTGCTTACAACGAGTTTGATGCGCCGAAAAAAATGCCGGTTGCCTATTGTGATTCGATTAATGCCACCTATAGCGGAAAGGTGCAAGGCATCATTGCGTTGGAATGCGGCTATTCGGGTTATCATGAAGCAGGATTCGCCAATGGAGATTTTACCTCATACAATACTTTAAAGGTTAAGTTGAATAATGAAACTTTCAATAATAGAGTTTTTGGATCTGAAACGATGCCTCCCTCAGGATTTAGCAATCCTGAAAACAAAAATATTTTAAAGTGTTGGTACGATAATGGTGCATTAGATAACTAAAGATAATCATGAAAAAATTCTTATTCCTTTTATTAGTTGCCGCTTCGACTTCTGTTAATGCGCAGCTCTACAGCAGTAATAGTAGTAAAATCACTTTTTTTTCGAAAACTGCAATGGAAGATATTTCTGCGGTGAACATAACGTCGAAAAGTGCGATTGATGTAAAGGCCAAATCTATTTTGGTGCGCGTAAAAGTCATTGCTTTTAAATTCGACAAACCTCTAATGGAAGAGCATTTTAATGAAAAGTATATGGAATCTGATAAATTTCCGGATGCTGTTTTCAAAGGCAAAATCACCAGCGACATCGATTTTACCAAAGATGGCGTTTATCCTTGCAACGCAGAGGGTGTGTTGACAATGCATGGTGTTGATCAACCGCGCACCTTGCAAGGTACTTTGGAGATCAAAAAAGGAGTATTGACTTTGCATTGCAACTTTAATGTGAAGTTGGCTGACCATAAAATTGAGGTGCCATCTGTAGTGACCGAAAAAATTGCGGAATCAATTGCAGTGGATGTGAATTTCACATATGCCCCTTACAAGAAATCGAAATAGAAAATGATGAATACTAAGTTTTTTGCAGCTTTGTTGGTGTTTGTGTCGGGAGCGGTTTCTGCACAAGACAGCTTAATGGATATTTTAAATGATGGCGCGCCAGTTGAAAAGCAAAAGGTTTTTGCGACGTTTAAGTCGACTTACCTGATCAATGCCCAGACGAATGAAACGGTGAAGCGAGGAACACTTGACTTCCGCATTACGCATCGCTTTGGTGATGTTGCAGGAAGCAGCGGTGGGGTGCATAATTTTTACGGATTTGACAATGCCAGCAACATTCGATTTTCTTTCGATTATGGAGTTACGGATCGTTTGCAGGTGGGTATTGGCCGTAGCAAAATCAATGAAAACATTGACGCTTCTGTGAAGTATAAAATCATGGAACAGGTTGAGCACGGATTTCCACTTTCTATAGTAGGCTACGCCAATGTAGTGTGCACGCCTAAGCTCGATCTCAACAATGAATTTTTAGATCCCCTCAATCGATTGTCATTTTCGTATCAGGTAATTGCAACCAGTAAGATCAGTCGCTACTTATCTTTAGAATTGCTGCCTACATTTGTGCACCGAAATATGATACATGCCGCTGTAAATGCAAGTAATGGTGCGGCAGAGACCAAGGATATTTTTTCAATGGGTATTGTTGGGCGATTAAAGATGACACAATCCATGGCGTTGATTGCGGAGTATTTTTATACGGCTTCAGCTTTCAGAGCAAACAATGCTGCTAATCCCTATTACATGCCTTTAGGTGTAGGCATTGAAATTGAAACTGGCGGACACGTATTTCAAGTTAATCTTAGCAATGGTGGCGGCATTGTAAACCAAGATTTTATTTCAACATCATCCGATTCATGGTTAAAAGGACAGTATAAATTAGGGTTCACAATTTCACGTGTTTTTGGTGTAGTGAGATGATGATTTTGCCAAGAGATATTGTTAATCAGGATTGGGTATTGGGAGTTTTGCTGCTCCTTTTGCTGCTTCTAGCAATCTTACTATCAGCATACCGCACTTTGATTTACAAAATTTTGTTGGCAAGTATTTTCAAGCAACATTATATTGGTTTACAGCGTGAGGAAAATGAAATTTACCGCAAGGTTTCCATGTTTTTGAACTTCATTTCTTTTTTGAGTATTGCTTTGTTTTTTTATTTCATATTGAAAAACACAATGGTCGATGATACAACTTTGCACAATATGTCCATCAGCAATTTTGGTTTTTACTTGATGGTGCTATTGGGAACCGTTGGGGTAATCGCTTTGCAGTTTGGATTTTTGTATTTAACAGGTTGGATTTTTAAATCACAGGAAAACAGTCAGGAATACCAATTCAATATTTTTTTGACATATAAACTTCTTGGTGTTTTTTTGGTGCCTATTTTGTTTTTCTTGGCCTATGCACCGAGCAATAGTAATGGTCTGTTTATGAATATGGGTTTGCTACTTCTACTGTTTGTGAGCATTAAAAGGTATGTCGTTGGATTCCAAATTGCATTAAGTATATCAACGTTTCCTAAACTCTATTCAATTTTGTATATTTGCACTTTAGAATTCCTTCCCATCGCCGTTTTGTTGAAGTGGCATGGGCTTGAGTTTTCTCAGAAAATTCTTGGTATTTAAAAGTTATTAGAATGAAAAAAGTGCAGAGCATCTTGGTTTCCCAACATCCGGAGCCAGACAACACAAAGTCACCTTATTCTGAGTTGGCCGCAAAGTACAAACTGAAAATTGATTTCAGGTCTTTCATCCAGGTGGAAGGCGTTGACATCAAGGAAGTGCGCAAACAAAAGGTCAATATTCCTGACTATACGGCGATTATTCTTACGAGTAAAAATGCCATCGACCATTATTTCAAGGTGTGTGAAGAGGTTCGTTTTACGGTGCCTGACACTATGAAGTATTTTTGCTTGTCGGAAACGATCGCCAACTATTTGCAAAAATATGTGGTGTACCGAAAAAGAAAGATTTTTCATGGAAAGCAGACTTTTCCCGAATTGATGGATTTGATCAAAAAGCACAAAGATGAAAAGTTTCTGTTGCCTACATCTGACTTACTGCAACCTCTTGTTCCTGAGTTGTTGGACAAGTCGGGGGTGGATTACACGCGAGTAATTTTGTTCAATACGGTAGCTGCGGATTTGTCTGATTTAGAAAATGTATTCTATGATGCACTGGTATTCTACAGTCCGGCTGGGATAGAATCACTTTTTAAAAATTTCCCTAAGTTCAAGCAAAAAGACACCTTGATTGCTGCTTTTGGTGAAAGTACCCAAAGAGCAGTGGAGGAAGCTGGTTTGAAATGCAATATCCCGGCGCCACAATTGAATGCTCCTTCAATGACGGGTGCTATTGAAAAGTATATCAAAGAAAATAAATAGTATTAGATGCTTGGCGCCTGCGCTGCGTAAATCGTAAGCAAAATGCTTGATAATGAACTTTAAGTTATGACACACAAAGCATTTGAAATTATTTGGCTCATCATCATAGTGGTGTGTGCTGGTATTTTCATTTATGTGTTGGCGCAAAGAGGGTTTAATGAATCCTATATTTGGTTGATATGGATGGTCATCGCCTTTCTATTTTACATGCGTCGTAGAAAAATCAGATTGGATCTGGGCAAAGAAAGATAAGTATGGATAACTTCCTAATCATTGGTTTGTCACTTCTGTTTTCTGCCATATTTTCTGGAATGGAAATCGCTTTCGTGTCTGCCAATAAAATGGAAATCGAGCTCGAAAACAAGTCGGGAAATTTCATTGCCGGTATCTGTTCCCGTTTTGTAAGCACTCCTTCGCGCTTTTTAGCAACAATGCTCATTGGCAACAATTTGGCACTCGTTGTATATTCCACCTATATGGAGCAATTGCTAGAAGGGCCTATTGAAGAGCTCTTCACCAATATGTTTTTGATACTTTTTTTTCAAACAATTTTGTCCACTCTTTTGATTTTGATTTTGGGAGAATACATTCCTAAAAACATTTTTCATGCTTATCCCATCAAAGCGCTTAAGGTCTTTGCTTTGATTGTGTATCCTCTGTATTTTTTCTTGAAATGGATGGTGGCTTTTACCATTTGGCTGTCACGCGTATTTCTAAAGTTGTTTTTTAAAGTAGATGTGGAGGACGAGCCGCCCATATTTGATCGCCTCGATCTTGAGAAGTATTTGGAAGACAGAACGCAGCAACTCGACCACAGTGAAGAGGTGGATCATGAAATTAGAATTTACCAGAATGCGCTCGACTTATCACGCATTAAGGCGCGTGAATGTATGGTGCCCCGCACCGAACTTGTGGCACTTGATGTGCAGGTGTCTATGCCCGATTTGGTTAAGACTTTTACCGACACCGGATTGTCTAAGTTGCTGATCTATAGAGGATCTATTGATAATATTGTAGGTTTTGTGCACTCTATGGAATTGTTCAAGCAACCAGCCGATATAAATGCGATGCTGCTTCCAGTATTTTACATTCCGGAAACTATGCCCGCCGATCAGTTGCTGTCGGCCTTCATTCAAAAGAAAAAAAGCATCGCGGTGGTGGTCGACGAATTTGGCGGTACTTCGGGAATGATTACCATTGAGGATGTGATGGAAGAAATTTTCGGGGAAATCGAAGACGAGCATGATACTCAGGAAATGGTGGAGGAAAAAGTGTCCAACAACGAATATTTATTTTCGGCGCGCATAGAAATTGACTTCATTAACCAGCAATATGGACTGGGTTTGCCTACGTCAGATGCCTATGAAACGTTGGGAGGGCTGATTTTTTCGCTGCATGAAACCATTCCACAAGATGGTGCGCATATTCAAATTGGACGCTACGATTTTCTAATTGAAAAGGTCAGTTCTACCCGAATTGAGTTGGTACGCGTTTTTATTTCCGAGCGACCATAGCGTTCTCCCTCACAACGCAAGGCCACATTAAGATTCAACATCTTTTTTTCTTTCGTTTGATCTGTGTATATTCGTGGCTCAAAAATATTTTTATTACATGGCAATTATTCAAAAAATTAGAAACAGATCAGGGTTGATGTTACTGGTCATTGGCGGCTGTTTAGTTCTTTTTATCTTGAGCGACGCGCTTTCTAGACGCGGTGGCTTCAGCAGCGATAGCGATCCCAATACCTTGGGTGAAGTAAATGGCACCGAAATTTCCAGAGAAGAATACAATCAGTTTGTAAGCAATATGGAAAGCCGCTATCAGCAGCAAGGGCAAATGATCAATGACTACACTAAGCAGCAAATTAACGAGCAGGCTTGGAATAGTTTGGTGGATTTGGCTATTCGCGAAGACGAATACAAAGCGGTTGGTATTTCTTCTTCAGATGAGGAAGTTGCTACCATGTTCTTCCAATACTACACAAACAATTTCGCTCAAGCCCTGGGCGTTCCTGCAGATGTTGAGAAAGTACGTGAAGCGATAAAAAATACAGAAGACAAAGAGGTTATGGCTCAAGTAGCTACTTTGGAGAAAGACATTCGCCGTAACTTGAACTACATGAAATACCAACGCTTGATTCAAGCTGGGTTCATTGCGACGCAAGCCGAGGCGAAATATCAATATGAAATGAATACCATTACCAACGAGTTCGTTGCTGGTGTTTTGCCTTATTCTTCTATTGTTGATTCCACTGTTAAAGTGACCGAAGAAGAATTGAAAGAAGCATACAATAAAGAAAAAGACAGCTACAAACAAAAAGAAGGTAGAGACCTGCGTTTTGCTGTTTTTCCATTAGAGCCTTCAATCGCTGATGAGCAAAAGCTGACCAATGAATTGTTGGCTATCAAAGCGCGTTTTGCAAGTTACAAAGGAAATGATGCGAATTTTGTAAATACTGAGTCAGATGGTGCCGCTGGTTACCAAAATACTTTTTACACTAAAGGTGCTGGTTTACCGATGATCATGGACAGCTCTTTTGCTGCGCTTTCTGAAGGACAAATTTTTGGACCATATTTAGAATACAACAGCGAGGGTAAAAAAGTATTAAAAGTCGCCAAGGTTTTGAAAGTAAAATTATTGGCCGATTCAGTGCATGTTAGACATATCTTGATTTCAGTGAAAGGGGCGCGCGATGTGCCGGGTAGTGAAAACTTTCACTTGACTTCACAAGAACGAATGGTAGCAGTGACTGATTCATTGGAGAAGATTTTGAAAACAAAACCGGAAATGTTTGATGTTATGGTACAACAGCATTCTGACGATTTTATGAGTATTGGCAAAGGTGGTGATATTGGATGGATCAGCAAAAATTCTGCATACGCAACTTTGTTTGACTCATGTATGTTGGCCAATGAAGGCAGTATTATCAAAGTGTTTTCAAACAAAGACGGGATGCACTTGGTGAAAATTTTGCAACAAGGAAATCGTGTAAAAAAAGTGAATCCAGGCATTATTGCTCGTGAATTACGCCCTTCTAAAGAAACATTGAACCAATTGTATGTGAATGCGAATGAGGTTTCGGATTTGCTTAAAGGCGGTAAAAAGTTGGATACTTTGGTAAGCCAACGTCAGTTGCGCAGCGGAATGCATGCTATGTTGAGTAAAAACGATATTGCTGTAAATGGTTTGCAAGGCGCAAGAGAAGTGGTGAAATGGGCCTACAATGCTAACGTTGGAGATGTTTCAAGCGTAATTCAATTGACGGAGTCTTATGTGGTGGTATTGTTGGAAAAAGAATATAAAGATGGGGTGAAAGCTTTTGAAGATGTGAAGAAAGAAATTGAAATGAAATTGATCACTGAAAAGAAAGCGGCGCAATTGACTGAAAAAATTAAGTCTGCGATACTTGCTGGTGCAGGTTCTTTCAGTACTTTGAAATCAAAATATGCCGAATTTATGATAGACAGTGTTGCTGCTACTCCAGTTGGAGGAAATATGCCAAAGTTTGGCAACGAGCCTGATGTAATGGGCATGGTAGCAGCAGTTCCGGTTAACAAAATGTCGTCACCTATCACCGGTAAAATGGGTGTGTATGTGGTTTTGGTTAGCAAACGCGCTGGCAATGAAGTAGCGATTAAGGATTTTTCTCCTGAACAAAATGACATCGCTCAAAAAACAAAGGCGGTGGTTGATCAGTTCCTCGGTGATGCTTTAAAAGCTAACGTGGACATTGAAGACAGTCGCTTTGAGAAATTGGATTAAGATTAAAAAAAGATAAACAAAAAACCGCGAAAATTATTTCGCGGTTTTTTTTTGAATCGCAGGCAGCGTTTCTCTTTAAAACTTTGTCTTATATATTGAACAGTTCGCATTAGCCTACTTTTGAACGAAAAAGACCTCATACAGGAATGCCTCAATGGCAATGAGAAAGCTTTTAAAGCCTTCTATCACCTTTTCTATGGGAAGATGCTGAATGCTTGCGTTCGCTACGCGCGTGACAAGGAGGAGGCAAAGGACTTTGTTCAAGAGGGATTTTTGCGTGTTTTTAAAAATTTGGAGCAGTACGATTTTAAAGGTTCTTTAGAGGGCTGGGTGCGACGTGTTATGGTGAATACCGCTATCAACCATTACCGTAAAAATGCCAAAGACCTTTTGAATTTTATGGAAGAGGAAAAGATATTGCGCCTGGAACAGCAGGATGAAGAAGCTTCTTCAGAAGCTTCATTATTAACAGCCGAGCAAATACTTGCTTTGGTGCAGCAGCTGACACCAACCTATCGCACTGTTTTTAATTTGAGTGTGGTCGACGGATATTCGCACAAGGAGATTGCTGAACTGTTGGGAATTACAGAAAGTACGTCGCGCTCAAACTTAGTGAAGGCGCGATTAAAGTTGCAAGATATGGTGAACACAGAGACTAAAAAATACAGCACACGCGTGGCCTATGGAAAATAGTTTTGACGACATATTCAAAAATCAGCTATCGCAATTGCCGGAGGAAATGCCAGGTGAGGGCGATTGGTCTGCGATGAAGGAAGATCTCGCAAAGGCGGGACTCATCAAAGAGGACAGAAGAAGGAGAATCTTTTTTTGGTTTTTCTCCTTTGCTTTGTTACTTGTGGGAGGCCTCCTTGCTTATTTCAATTTAGTGGTGCAAGTATCGCCGAAGGGCGCTGCTCCAAACGCTTCTATTACTGAAGTGAAAAAGTTATTTCAGAATACAAACGCAACAATTCAATTAGCGTCTGCTACCTCAAGGTCGCTTGGTACAAATACGAAAGAAATAAAATTCCGCAATGGCAAGTCCTCTTTTGTAGCAAAGTCGTTGGAAAAAAAAGGTTCGATCTCGTCTTCAATGACAATAATCAATAATTCATCAAACGTTAGTTCTCTTGTTGTTGCTTCGCAACGTAACGATGTGCAGGAAGGGCATGCGTTGCCTGATATAGTGACGCTACCAAAAAACAACGAAGTAGAAAGTGTACTTACAAATGCCGTTCATGATGAAATTGCACCTCAGAACATGGTGGTGAACAAGGATAGTCTTTTGAAAGATTCGATGCTATCAGTGCTTGAACAGGATACTGTTGCACTTGGTATTTCCGACACCCTTGCGATTGTGTCAAAGAATGAAGATGACGTAAAAACAAAGGCTCAGTTCCGCCAATGGTGGGCAGGAGCGCAGTTGTCGCTCAATGAAAACAGCAATGTGCTGAGAGCCACCAATAGCGATGGCTTATATCTGCAGAGCAATCCTAAATTAAAAGGTGCGCAATTTTTTCAGTACAGCGTTGGTTTTGCCGGGGCTTATCGTCCATTGACGTGGTTTGCCATTGAAGCGCAGGTGTTATTCGAGCAAAGAAAGGGCTTAAATTTTAGCGCGGTAGTTCCCGATAGCAATGGAAGTTTTAACGATGCGCAACCCAATTATCATTTTCATTTCAATGCAAATTATTTAGATCTAGTGGTGAAACCACGCTTTTATTTATTGCAGAAAAAATGTTCGTTTTACATTTTTCCTGGCGCTGTTGTGGCCTTCAATTTACCTGGATTGCAGGGCAAAAGCTATTTTGCTAAAACGAAAATCATCGATGGAAACTATTTGCAAGAGAAAGTCAATCTAGAATTTTGGTCGGCTGCAATGTCGTTGATGGCTGGGGTTGGTATTGAATGGGATGTAAAAGAAAATTGGAAAATTTCAGCAGAAGTTTCTGGCCGTCAAAGTTTGCATCCAATGGTTCAGATATCCGGGTATTCTGGTGTTCCTGTTAGTTTGTACAACTATTCTGTCAACGCAAGCGTGGGACTCTATCGCTATTTTTAAAATAAATATGGAGCATCAGGCAGCGCTTTTGTTTTTTGATTTGTCTTCCTATTACAGAGACATAAATCAAACACTAAAACTAAAACTATGATTAAGAAATTCACCTCAATGAAAGCAATGGTTCTTGGAACAGCAGTTCTGAGTATTTTTGTGGTATCCTGTCAAAAAGATACTTTGGAAACAACCAATATTAAAGCGGATAGCACTGCAGTTGAACGATTGTTTGACAAAATAGATCCGGAAATGCAATCGTTTACTATTGATCCATCTCAACCCAAAACTATCACAGGAACAGAAGGAACGGTAATCAATATTCCTGCGAATGCATTTGTTGACGCCAATGGAAATAAAGTAACAGGAAGCGTTACCATTTCATTAAAAGAAATTTTGTCCTTGAAAGATCAAATCACCTCGGGGGTATATGCAGTTTCAAATGATTCCTTATTGAAATCAGGTGGAGAATTTTTCTTTGAGGCAACAGCCAATGGCCAAAAATTGAAATTGGCAGTGAATAAATTTATTACTTTTGATGTTCCAGCTGATGAAGTTGATCCTAACATGCAGGTATTTGTAGGAAATGAAGTAAATCAAGATTCTAGTGGGTCAACTGTGAATTGGGTGCAAGCAGACAGCTCCAAATTCAAAACTGTCTTAACAGATAGTATATTTAATCAAAAGGATAGTTTATGGACTACTGATAGCAGTTGGGTAGCGAGCTATAAATTGTACACGACTTTGAGTGGCTATCATATGAAGGTTTATGATATTTATAACACTTCATATTACAATTGCGATCACTATTACAACTATCCTAATTTGATTCAAACGCTGCCTTTTGCTGTTGTAAATTTAGAAAAGAGTGAAGAGGAGATTGTTGATTTTAGTGTAAAATTGGTTTATAAGCAATTGGGTTCTGTCATTGATGGTTATAACAATACGGGCCAAATGATTGTAGACAATGCATTTTCGGGGCAAATTTATTCTACATGGTTAACAGGAGAAGACGTAGTAATCATTGTTGTTGGTGTAGGAAAAAAATCTCTAAAAACTTATTTTGGCAAAAGCACTTTAAATGTCGCCGCTAATTCAAATCCGTCAGTCTCGATAAGTGTGATGAGTGATGCTGATTTATCTGCCGCTTTGGATAATTTGTAACGATTTTTGTTTCTTATTTATTGGACCTGCTGCAATTTTTGCAGCAGGTTTTTTTTTCAAAAAAACTTTTTTTGCAGGCAGCGTTATTGATTTTCATTTTGTCTTATAAGAAGATAAGCAACCTTTAAAATGATAATTATGAATTATAAATCAACATCCATTAGAACTATAATGCTAGGCGCAATTGTCTTGAGCATTTTTGCCACGTCTTGTACAAAAGACGCGCTGGATCCAAGTACAAATAAAGTAGACTCTACGGCTGTTGATCAATTGTTGGCTGAGCTCGATCCTGCTGCACAATCTTTTACCATTGATCCCTCTCATGTCAATGAAATTTCCGGGGAAGACGGAACGGTGATCACTATTCCAGCCAATGCTTTTGTAGACGAGAAGGGTGCTGTAGTTATTGTTCCTGTTACGATTACACTTAAGGAGATACTAACAGTAAAAGATCAACTTTTGTCAAAAATAAATTCCTCTTCAAACGACAGTGTTGTAAAATCAATCGGAAGTTTTTTCTTTGAGGCAAGCGTAAATGGCAAAAAATTAGAATTGGGAATCAATCAATCCCTTACATTTAAAATTCCAGCTGTTAAAGTTGACACCACGATGAAGGTTTTTGTTGGCAACAACAAATTGGATAGTGCTTTCGATTGGATTCCTGTCGATTCAAATTTATCGAATCCTTTATTAGATACTGTTGGGGGGAATTCAGACACTTCAAATGTTAATAGTTATTCTTTGCATTATGGGTTCAATACTTACGAGCTGAAAGTACATAGTCTGTACAAATTTACTTCTTTTAACCTCGGACAATATTACGATTATTCAAATCCCAATAGCGACTATTATTCCACTATTGTTTATAAACTTCCTTGTACTGTTTCAGTTGCGGGTGGAAAGAAAGAAGCCATCGATTTTAAATTGGACGTGGTTTACCGACAGTTCAACATGGTAGGTAACCTTCAAACGCCTGGTGTTGTGAGTTCAAATATTGTTATAGATGCCAATGAACTCTTTTTTTTAGGCAAAGAAGCCACTATTATCATTGTAGGCATTGGTAAAAGCTCTAAAAAACCATACTTCGGAAAAAGCACTTTTACTGTTGCTGCGAATTCTACACCATCCATTAATATTATTCAGATGAGTAATGAAGAGATGTTTGCTGCCTTAAATAACATTTAGATTCAGTCATTTGTTTTTTTAACCTGCTGCAATTTTGCAGCAGGTTTTTTTTTGCGGAGCAGTGCCACTATTTTGTTTTCAATGCGTATGTTTTCTGATGACTGTGTTGGTAAGTAGATGCAATTTTCTGTGCCTTGCAGGAGTTGCTCGGCGCGAAGAGTTTTTTGAGCACGCCTACAGCCAAAGTTCAACGTCCAAACAATACTTCCGCAGTTGCGCACGATGCCCCTTGGGTATTCGCGGCGGAGTCGCTTATTTACAGCTGCGCATAAGGAATGGCCTAACGCGTTCCAATGAATATAAAAGGCGTTGGGTTGTTGGGTAATTTCTTTTGCGTGTTGCCGACAAGCGAGCATAGCTTCCATGGGCACTCTCTGTTTTATTGTGCCCATATTTCTGTGCAAGAGTGTATCATTAAAGGCAAATACGCCAAGGTGGTACGCACCTGAAATGTTTTCGCCAAGTAGCAGTCCGTCGGCATGAAATTGGTAAATTTCGTCAATTGCTTTGCGGTGTAGACGCGCAATCGTTTTGCGTTCGTCGAGTAGAAATGGAATGTTGTTTTTTTTACACAATTCGCGCAATACATAGATGCGTTGCGCAAAATCAACGGCATTTTGTATCATGAATAATGGATCTACGATAAGGGCCGAAATGTCAGGGATGCTGCTGGTAAGATAGGATTTTGCGCCCCTCAGTTGTGGGAAGCAATGACAATGGTCTGGCGCTAAATGCATGGGAAATCCAATATACAACACTTTTTTTTTAGCACTATTGCTGTAAAAGTATTTGCATATCAATTCCAATGCACTAGCTTCAGAAGAAAAGAGGTAGTGGTTTGAAAAGGAAGTGATTGCGCGCAATTCATTTCCGGTGTCACGCATTAACTCTTCGGAACTAATCTTGTATTGGTCAGCAGTGATAGGATTGGAATGTGACTTGTAGTGCACACCTTTCGATGGATGTTTTAGTCTACTTTTGTTTACAAAAGTGTCGTTAATTGTTGAATTTGAAAATGCTTTTTGCATGCAAATGACTTTGCGCTATGCAGAAAAGAATCGTGCCTAGAAATTAGTTTCTGCCCAAAATTACAGACAGTTGTTTTTTCGCTTGCTGATAAAGCATCAGCTCTTGAATGTCGCTGTCACTGCAATCGATTTTTATTTTTAGTTGCAGAGCCGTGATGTTGCGTTGTACCGTGGCCAGTTTCAGGCGGTTTACGGCTGTTTCAACAGCGCTGGGCAGCAAATCTTCTTCCTTGATGACGATGATGTGGTGTTGCTCCCAATTGTGCAATTCGTATTTAAAATCCATTAGGTTGATAATGGCATTGTTGATTTCGACGTCGTGGGAATTCAAGAAATATTTTTCATCGGGAACTGTATTGCTCAACAACTGCTTTTTGTATTCGTTGTATATCGCTTGATAGACCGGGTTTTCAAAAGTAATGTTGTCTTCGTCGAGCGAGGCGGTGATGAATTCAGCGATATGAATGTTGACTTCCTCCTCTTCATCGCCTTCACCAGGCATTTGTATGCTGTGGTGGCCGTACTGAAGAAGAATACGGATCAGCTCGTTTTCTTGTGCCTTTAAAAAATGATCTTCTTTGCTTTCTGCTTCTGCAGCGTATTCGGGCGGCACGTCAAAGAAAGGTGGTACTTCTTCAGGATAATTTCCGCTGGCGCTTTGCTGTGGTGCGTCTGCACGGTTGTTGCGTTTGCTTTGTTCTTTAAAGTTGCTTGCGCGAATTTTGTTGAGTTCATTGAGCAGGGTTTGTTCGCTGATGTCCATTAATCTGCTGGTTTCCTGAGTGAAAACGGTGCGCTTGATTGGATCGGGAATCTTTGCCACTGAGGTAACAATATCGCGAATCAATTCTGCTTTTTTGATAGGGTCACCTCCTGCTTCTTCTAACAATACCTTGCATTTGAAGTGGATGAAGTCGGTGGCGTTGTCTAAATACTTTTGCAGAGCATCAGGTGCATTTTTACGCGCGAACGAATCGGGATCTTCTCCATCGGGAAATAAAATCACTTTTACGTTAAGGCCTTCTTCTAAAAACATGTCGATGCCCCTAAAAGCTGCGCGGATACCCGCTGCATCACCATCAAATAGCACCGTTACATTGTTGGTGAAGCGCTTGATGAGTTTTATTTGCTCATTGGTGAGCGCTGTACCAGATGACGCAACAGCATTTTCAACTCCTGCTTGGTGCAATGAAATGACGTCGGTATACCCTTCTACCAATAGGCAACGGTCATTTTTGATGATGGATTTTTTTGCTTGAAAAATCCCATACAATACTTTGCTTTTATGATATATGTCGGTCTCGGGACTGTTGACATACTTTGGAACCGTTTTGTCTTTTTTTAGTGTGCGCCCCCCAAAACCAATGACACGTCCCGATAAATTGTGTATGGGAAACATAACGCGCGCTGCGAAACGATCGTTGAGGTAATCTCCTTTTTCAAGGATAATGCCCGATTTCAATAGCAAATCTTTTTTGTATCCCTTTGAAAGTGCTTTGCCTGCAAGATAGTTGCGGTCTTCGGGACTGTAGCCGAGCTCAAATTTTTTGATGGTATCTATCGTAAAACCTCTTTCTTTAAAGTAGCTCATGCCGATGGCACGCCCTTCTTGAAGTTCTGTAATGTTGTCTTTGTATGTCGTTGCGGCAAACTGATGTATGAGGTAAAGGGCCTCTCTTTCGTTTTCTAACTGCAGTTGCTCCGGACTCTGTGCTTCCTCCTGAATCTCAATGTTGTACTTGCGGGCCAAGAATTTAAGCGCCTCCGGATAGGTGAAATGTTCGTGCTCCATCAAGAAGGTCACCACGCTACCACCCTTGCCCGAGCTGAAGTCTTTGAAGATTTGTTTGGATGGTGAAACATAAAAGGAAGGCGACTTTTCTTCCGAAAATGGACTCAGTCCTTTAAAGTTACTCCCCGACTTTTTTAAATTTACAAACTCCCCAATCACCTCTTCGATGCGGGATTCTTCAAAAATCTTGTCTATGGTTTCCTTTGGAATCACAGCTTAAAAGTATAAAGTTTAAGCCTGAATTGAAAGCGTTTTGTTTTATCTCGTACCTTTACCTTATGAGTGCTGAAAAGAAAAACATACGGAGCCTGTCATTAGACGAGCTGAAAGCTGAATTGACTGCTTTTGGTGAGAAGGCTTTTCGCGCCAAACAAATTTATGAATGGCTTTGGAAAAAGTCTTGCACGTCAATTGATGAGATGACCAGTTTGTCGGTGCCTTTGCGCGCCCAGCTCAATGAAAAATTCACCATTCCCGCAGTGCGTGTGCACAACATGCAAATTAGCAAAGACCGCACGATTAAAAGTGCTTTCCAGTTGCACGATGGCTTTATCGTGGAAGGTGTATTGATTCCAACGGATTCGCGCATGACTGCTTGTATTTCATCACAAGTGGGTTGCAGCCTAACTTGTAAGTTTTGCGCTACAGGACGCATGAAGCGAGAACGCAATATTGAATTTGATGAGATTTACGACCAGGTGGTTTTAATTAGAAATCAGGCTCTTGAAAAATACAATACGCCCCTCACCAACATCGTGTACATGGGCATGGGCGAGCCTTTGCTGAATTATAAAAATACTTTGGCTTCTATTGAAAGAATCACTTCGCCCGAAGGTTTGGGCATGTCACCGCAGCGCATCACGGTATCCACTGCCGGCGTAGCAAAGATGATCCATAAACTTGGTGACGATGAAGTGAAATTTCACTTGGCACTTTCATTACACGCTGCCAACGATGAAAAGCGCAACAAAATTATGCCGATCAACGAACAAAATTCTTTGGAATCTATCGCACATGCTTTGCGCCACTTTCACGATAAAACTGGTACGCGTCCTACCTTTGAATTCATTGTCTTTAAAGACTTTAACGATGGCTTGGAAGACGCCGCTGATCTAGCAAAGTTCGCAAAAAATGTGCCTTGTAAAATCAATATCATTGAATACAATCCTATTGAAGACGGTGAGTTTCAGCAAACAACACCTGAGCGGTTGACCCGCTTTGCAGCGCATTTAGAAAGTAAAAATCTGGTGGTGAACATTCGTCGAAGCAGAGGTAAAGACATTGATGCCGCATGCGGTCAGTTGGCTAACAAACACTAGCCTTTCTCGAGTACCAAGATAATAGATGTATCTACAATCGTTGTTTTTAGAGGGATTCAGCAATAATTGTTTTTTTTATTTCAGTTTTGATCGGTATATTTACGTGCCTAACAAAAGAAACTGTACTAAATTACCCCTTAGCTATGAAATATTTATTTGTAATTACTTTGTTGTTGTTCGCGTCACTGTGCAACGCCACCGATTATTTTTCGATCAGCAACAGCGCTTGGTCTAACACTGATGGCGGTGCTGATTGCGCTTGCGCACCTTCAGCCCTGACTACTGGTGATAACGTAACCGTGAAGCACGCTATTTCTACCACTATTTCGAGTTTGACGGGCACACCAAACATTACAGTAACAGCAGCAGGAAGCTGGACCCTGACAGGGGGTGATTTGAATATCAATGCAGGCAATTGGACCATTGATGCAGGCGGACAGATCACGCTTGGTGCCGGCAATCTTACCACGAGCGCCGCCGCTGTTATAGCGGTCAATGGATCGCTTACTGCCATAGGTACCTTTACAAATGATATTGCCATTACTGGAAGTGGAACCTTGTACGCCAATTCAGCAATAGGTGGTGTTGGTTCTTTTACGGGTAACACACCACTTCCTGTGGAGCTAACCGAATTTAATGCCGAGCAAACCGCTGATGGTGTGCTGCTGCGTTGGAGCACAGCCAGTGAAATCAAAAGTGACTACTTTGAAATACAACAGTCTGTCGACGGCAAAACATACAGCGTTTTGGGTCGCATTGAAGCCGCCGGCAGCAGTGCAGACTTTCGCAACTATCAATTTTGCATTGGCCAGGCAGTGAAGTCTGTCCAATTTTACCGACTCACAGAGGTTGATGTAGATGGTAACACACAGGTTTTTGCGCCTTTCCTACTCAATAGCATTACAGACGTGCAGATAGTAGCTTCTGTGTTTCCCAATCCTTGTGTTGACCAAATTCAATTGCGTTTTAATGCAGAAGCGTCAGCACTGTATCAAATGAATTTGTACAATGCTCAAAATGGCCAATGGCTTAATGGTATGTTAATCAATGCTGTTAGGGGTGAAAATACAGTTGGTATTGCAGTGAACGATTATAGCGCTTCTGCTTTTATGTTGACAATGAGCAGTGATAAAGCACTTGTTGCTACAGTTCGTTTTGTTAAAAAATAGACTTTCGCTTTGCATTTGTTGTGGCTGATTTTTGTATTTTCACGCCACAGTGCCAAACATACATTCCATACAAGCCCCCATCAGTAAGGAGATGGATTTGTTTGAAAAAACTTTCAAGCAGTCCATGAAAGGCGCTACGCCGCTGCTCGACAAAATCACTTACTTTATAGTTAAGCAAAAAGGGAAGCATGTGCGTCCGATGTTTGTGTTTTTGTCGGCCAATATTTGTGGTGGAATTACCGAGCGCACCTACCGTGCGGCGGGCCTCATAGAGATGATACATACCGCAACTCTCGTGCACGATGATGTGGTTGACGATGCGCATTTGCGCCGTGGATTTTTCTCGATCAATGCGCTTTGGAAAAATAAAATTGCGGTATTGGTGGGTGATTATTTATTGTCTAAAAGTTTGCAACTTTCTGCCGACAACGACGATTTCGATTTTTTGAAAATACTTTCTGCTACCACCAAAGAGATGAGCGAAGGTGAATTGCTGCAAATTGAAAAGGCACGCCGTCTTGATATTGATGAAGGGGTATATTTTGAAATTATTCGCCAAAAAACAGCAACGCTAATTGCTTCGTGTTGCGCTTGTGGGGCAGCATCAGCGGGTGGCGACAAAGAGTTGATTGCAAAGATGAAGTTGTTGGGAGAAAAGGTAGGCATCGCATTTCAAATTAAAGATGACCTGTTCGACTACGAAGCGCAAAGTTCAATATTGGGCAAGGCGGTGGGCATCGACATCAAAGAAAAAAAGATGACGCTTCCTTTGATTCATGTGCTGAGTAAGGCGTCGCGCAGTGAAAAAAAGTGGATCATCAACATTATGAAAAACCACAATGAAGATGCGAAGAAAGTAAAAGAGCTGATTGAATACGTGAAGGGCAATGGAGGCATCGACTATGCGAAGCAAAAAATGATGTTGTACAGAAAAGCAGCTTTGGATTTGCTGGACACTTTTCCCGATTCCGAGTCGCGAAAATCTTTCATTGACCTCATTGTCTTTAGCACCGAAAGAAACAAATAGTTAAAAGCCGAAATGGGAAAAATAAGTAAATTCATCAATGGCGTTTTTGCTCTAATCAAAAGACCCTA